>Ga0182010_10000008_pt1 | contig 115319 bp, 108 predicted proteins | sample 611E1MmetaG_FD_120488 | JGI IMG/M metagenome (GOLD analysis project Ga0182010, IMG submission 120488) | Permafrost microbial communities from Stordalen Mire, Sweden - 611E1M metaG | ecosystem: Environmental > Terrestrial > Soil > Wetlands > Permafrost | place: Sweden: Stordalen | collected... | reverse complement strand
CGGTGGCGGTGGCGGTGGCGGTGGACGGTTGACCTGAGCGAGGCCACTGTGGACAGGCGGCCGAAAGCCTCGCGACGAGAGTGGCCAATGCACCACCGGCGGTTGGTGGCACTCTCCAAGGCTCACAAGTCTGGGAACGTGGGAGATCTGCGATGTCTGAAGGTGAAGTTCCGTCCTGGGTGCCATGGACGAATCACACTTCAATCTCCGACAACTCGCATCCGGTTGTTGCGAGGGTTGTGTTCCAGTTGCGCAAGGTCCAAGGCTTCCATGAGCGGTGGGATGTACATGGCGAAGCGGCCACGCAGTCCCTTCTTCAACCCGTACCAGCCGCCGATCGGGTTGGAGGGCGAGCGTCCCCATGCCTCGACGGTGCCGTCTTTGGCCGGCTTTTGTTCGTCGGCCGACCCGAGCTCGACCCAGTCCGCCTTCTCCTTCAGGAACCCGCGAAGATCCTGGAGGCATCGGGCGTCGTAATGCAGAACTGTCTTGCCAACTGTGCAGACGAGGACTCGGCACCCGTCCTTGTCATCCTCGTAGATCGTGTACTCAGACGTCTGCGGCGGCGTCTTCAGCCGCCACGGATCGTCCTTCGTGCCGCTTCCCTCGCCCACGCCCGACCTCCTCAGTGCCGATCGGTCAAATGCTGAACCGTCAACGTCCTGGTGCCATTCGATGACCATCACAATTTACATGGGTGGTGGAGCAAGTCCTCAAGTGAGGACTGCTGTCCACAACCCGGCGCATGGGGCAGTGTTTGTCCAGGTTCGTTCGCCCCATGGCTCACGGCCAGCCAGGTAGTTCTTCCCACCGACTCCCAGTACGTCGCGTCTCTCTCCAACGAGCTCCTGCCGCAGCGTCCATCCGGGTCTGCCTCGGGTACTCGACGCCATCGGAGGCGTCGTCGATGACTGGACGCTGGCATCCTGGCTTGGTGCCCCTCAGCCCGCTCTCGGTAGGAGCGTGATCGATCACGTAGCTCGGTACGGAGTTCCTCCGGAGGTGCTCTCGGTGGCGGCCCCAGCGGCAGCGCGCTGGTCCCGTTGAGCCGGGCCACGGTCGCCCAGGGGCCACCCCCGGGCGATCTCCAGAAGTCGCTGCCCGTACCCACCGGAGTGGGCGCTGGCGAGCGGCACGACGAGAGCCGTGGTGGTACTGCAGCTACGGCGACTGCCGGTTCGATCCCGACCTCCGGCCCGGACTCAGCGAAGTGTGTGGAGTGCCCGTAGTCGCCGGGCCAAGCCTGGCAGACCTGACGCTCCCCCCCGGGGCCGTGATCCCACACGGATAGCGCACCTCTGGCCGGGAGTGGCCTCGGAAGGAGGTCGGCGATGCCCACCGGAGCGGTGGCCGGCGACGCGGGCCGGTCCCGGCCAGGCCCGGTGGCCACTGGGCATCCGGGCTGCAAGAGTGAGGGCCGTGAACGTGCTCTTCGTGACCCTGGACCAGTTCAGGGCCGACTGCCTGTCGGCGGCCGGCCATCCGGTGGTCCATACCCCGCACCTCGACCGGCTCTGCCGCGAAGGTGTCCGCTTCGCCTCCCAATTCAGCCAGGCCGCGCCATGCGCTCCCGGTCGAGCGTCCCTCTACACGGGGATGTACCAGATGAACCACCGGGTCGTGGCCAACGGGTCGCCGCTCGAGTCACGGTTCGACAACATCGCCAGGCTCGGCCGCCGTGCGGGGTTCGAGCCGGCGCTCTTCGGCTACACCGATCAGGGGATCGACCCTACGGTGGCAGACGGGCCGGCCGACCCGTGGCTCGACACCTACGAGGGGATCCTCCCCGGCTTCGACCCGGTGCTCTCCCTCGACGGCCGGGTCACCGCGTGGCTGGAGCGTCTCGAATCGCTCGGTTACGACACCCTGGCCCCCGGGCCGGCGCTCGTATCCGAGCCGGACCGCCCCGCCGAGCACGGCGTCTCCGCCTTCATGACCGACCGCCTCCTCGAGTGGGTGGCCAGCAGGGACGAGCCGTGGTTCGCCCACGCCAGCTACCTGCGGCCCCACCCGCCGTATGCGGCGCCCGGACACTGGTCCCACAGGTACCGGCCGGAGGACATGCCTGCGCCGATCCCGCTCGGGGAGGTGCTCCATCCGCTGCACCGGTCCGCGCTCTCCCTGGCGGTCTGTGCCGCACCGACCGATCCGGGGGAAATGGCCCGGCTCCAGGCCCAGTATTTCGGCATGGTCTCCGCGGTCGACGAACAGGTGGGACGGATCATCGAGTTCCTGAAGGAGTCCGGGCGATACGACGAGACGGTCATCGTGGTCACCGCCGACCATGCCGAGCAGCTCGGCGACCACGGCCTCATCCAGAAGCTCGGGTACTTCGAACAGAGCTACCGGGTGCTCTCGATCGTGCGCCACCCCGGACACCCCGAGGGGTTCGGCCGGATCGTCGACCGGTTCACCGAGGGCATCGACCTGCTCCCCACCCTGGCCGAGGTGCTCGGCCAGGACGTGCCCGTCCAGTGTGACGGTGGGTCGCTCCTCCCGTTCCTCCGGGGGGAGGACCCGGAGGGGTGGCGGACCGCGGCCCACTACGAATGGGACTGGCGCGACATGTTCATCGGGCCGCACCGGCGGGGCGGGGCAGTCGATCGCAGCCTCGAGCGGTACAACCTGGCGGTGGAGCGCAACAACTCCCACGCCTATGTGCAGTTCGCCGACGGCAGCTGGCTCTGCTTCGACCTGGCAGCGGACCCCTCCTGGCACACCACGACGGCCGATCCCTCGGTGGTCCTCCCCCTGGCCCAGTCGATGCTGACCTGGCGGTCGACCCACCTCGGCGGCCCCTACACCCAGCTGCTCCTGGGGTCCCAGCGGCGGGGACGCTGGCCGGAGCTCGACGGGGTCGCGTCGGCCTGACCCGGCTGGCCAGCCGACGACGATGGTCCCCGTCGCCGATCGGTCGGGGCCGGGCTCAGTCGGTGCCGGGGGCGGAGGGCCGGGCCGTCGGCCCGGGCCAGCGCCACGCAGTGCAGCGCGTGGGCCATCATCGTGATGCGCTCACCGGAGGCGGCCTCTCCCTTCGCCTCCATCAGGCCGAGGAGCTCTGCCACGGTCGCCGGCGTGATGGTGCGGGCACCCCGGTCCTCGGTCATGCCGGGAGCCCAAGTGGTGACCGAGTCGGTCGACGGAGTTCGGTGCATGCCATCATGGGCCATGGTCGGATGTTCGCTGCAGGCCGGCTGATGCCATGAACGTCCTGGCCATCGACCAGGGGACCTCGGCCACCAAGGCGCTCGTCGTGAGCGATGCGGGCGACGTCCTCGGGAGCGCCGTGCGCCCGGTGCACCCGGCCGCCTTGGCCGGGGGAGCCGTCGAGCAGGACCCGGCGGAGCTGCTGGCCTCGGTCGTGGCGGCGGGCCGGCTGGCGCTCGAGGTGTCCGGCGCCTCTGTCGGAGCGGTCGGGCTGGCCAACCAGGGAGAGACCGTGCTCGCCTGGGACCCGACGACCGGAAGACCCCTGACGACGGCGATCTCGTGGCAGGACCGCCGGGCGACCGGAGTGGCGGATCGCCTCGCCCCCCATGCGGACCGGTTGAGGGCACTGACCGGTCTTCCCCTCGACCCGTACTTCTCGGCGCCGAAGATGACCTGGCTGCGCGAGGAGCGCACCCGAGAAGGGATCGTGACGACCTCGGACAGTTGGCTGCTCCACCAGCTGGCCGGTGTCAACGTCACCGACGCCACCACGGCGTCGCGCTCATTGCTGCTCGACCTCGACGGCCGTCACTGGTCGGCGGAGGCCTGCGGGCTGTTCGACCTCGACCCGTCGCTGCTCCCCGACGTGGTCGACTGCGCCGGGACGGTGGGGGAGACCGCCGCCTTTGGCGGCACTCTGCCGATCACCGGGCTCGTCGTCGACCAGCAGGCGGCGTTGGTCGGGGAGCGCTGCCTGCTGCCCGGCGAGGGCAAGTGCACCTTCGGTACCGGTGCCTTCCTCCTGGTCACCGCCGGCCCGGAGCCCCGTCGCAGCTCGCACGGGCTGTCCGCCTCGGTGGCCTGGCAGGTGCCCGGCTCGGTCGCCTACTGCCTCGACGGGCAGAGCTACACCGCGGGCGCGGCGGTCGGGTGGCTGACCCGGATGGGCGTCCTCGACTCGGCCGAGCATCTCGATGCGGTGGCCTCCAGCGTCCCCGATGCCGGGGGCCTGGTGCTGGTGCCGGCATTGGCCGGCCTCGGCGCACCGTGGTGGCGGCCGACTGCGACCGGTACCGTGGAGGGCCTCGGGCTCCACACCGAGCCGGCCCACCTGGTGCGGGCCATGGTCGAGGGCCTCGCCGCCCAGGTGGCGCTCCTGGCCCGCGCCGCGGCGGACGACCTGGGCCGGCCACTCCTCGCCCTGCGGGTCGACGGAGGACTGACCCGCTCGACGGTACTCATGCAGCTTCAGGCCGATCTGCTGCAGATCCCTGTCGAGGTCTTCGGCTCGCCGCACGCCACGGCCCTGGGTGTCGCTGCGCTGGCCCGACTCGGGGCCGCCCCGGGCATCGGCCTCGGCGGAGCACCACTGGCCCCTGGGGAGCGCTTCGAGCCGGTGATGGCGGCAGACGAGGCGGCCGAGCGCCTGGCCCGCTTCGAAGGCGCGGCCCGTCGGGCGATCGAGGCGAGCGGGGACGGGGGCCGAGGGTGACCGAGGTCGCCGACGTCGCCGACGTCGCCATCGTGGGCGCCGGGGTGGTCGGCTGTGCCATCGCCCGTGATCTGGCCCGCCACGGGCTGGCGGTGACCGTCATCGAACGGGCGGCCGACGTCGGTGAGGGGACCTCCAAGGCCAACACGGCGATCCTCCACACCGGGTTCGACACGGTGCCAGGATCACTCGAGTCCCGACTCGTGTCCCGGGGCCACCACCTCTGTGCCGCCTACGCCGAGGAGGTGGGGATCGCCGTCGAGCCGATCGGCGCGCTGCTCGTCGCCTGGGACGACGAGCAGGAGGCCGCCCTGCCCGGCCTCGTGGAGAAGGCGCGGGCCAACGGCTATGACGCCGCGCAGTGCATCGACGCCGCCGAGGTCCGCCGCCGCGAACCACATCTGGGGCCGGGAGCGCGATCGGGCATCGAAGTGCCGGGCGAGTCGATCATCGACCCGTGGTCGTTGACGCTCGCCCTCGCCACCGAGGCGGTCAGGGCGAATGCCGCGCTCCGGCTCGGTTCGTCGGTCGAGGGGATCGAGGAGGGCGACGACGAGCACGTGCTCGTGCTGTCCGACGGACGGCTGCGGGCGCGCTGGGTGATCAACGCGGCCGGTCTCTTCTCGGACCGGGTCGATCGGATGTTCGGCCATGACGGCTTCACCGTGACACCGCGCCGTGGCCAGCTGATCGTCTTCGACAAGCTGGCGAGAGGGCTGGTGAGCCGGATCCTGCTGCCCGTCCCCACGGAGCGGAGCAAGGGGGTGCTGGTCTCGCCGACGGTCTGGGGCAACGTGCTGGTCGGTCCCACGGCCGAGGATCTCGACGACCGAGGCGACACTGCCACCACCGAAGCGGGCATCGCCGAGCTGATGCGGGCCGGCCGGGCGATCCTCCCAGCCCTGCTCGACGAAGAGGTCACCGCCACCTATGCCGGCCTGCGCGCCGCCACCGCCGACCGCGACTACCAGATCCGCCTCCACGCAACGCAGCGCTACGTCTGTGCCGGGGGGATCCGATCGACCGGCCTGACCGGCTCGCTGGCCATCGCCGAGCACGTCGCTGACCTGCTCCGCTCCGCCGGCGTCGTGCTGGACCCGCGCGGTGATCTCGGCCCCCCACCATCGATGCCCGCGCTGGGCGAGGCCCAGCGGCGCCCCTACCAACGGGCCGACCTCATCGAGCGGGACCCCGAGTTCGGACGTCTGCTGTGCCATTGCGAGCGGGCCACCGTCGGTGAAGTTCGCGACGCCTGCCGCTCCGAGGTGCCGGCCACCGACCTGGCGGGGGTCCGACGGCGGACCCGGGCCATGAACGGCCGGTGTCAGGGCTTCTACTGCGGTGCCGAGGTGGTCGCCCTCACCGCCGCCGAGACAGGCCGGTCCGCCGGTGAGCTGACAAGGGTCGATCGGTGAGCGGGCGCTCCGACGGGGCACTGGGCCCCGCCGACCCGGACGTGCTCGTCGTCGGGGCCGGGCCGGCGGGGCTCAGTGCCGCAGCAGAGCTCGGCCGCCTCGGGATCGCCCCGGTCCTGGTCGTCGACCGCGAGAGCGAGCCAGGTGGGATCCCCCGCCACTGCCATCATCCCGGGTTCGGCCTCCAGGACCTGCGCCGCGCCATGAGTGGTCCCGCCTACGCCCGGCGTTTGACCCGACTGGCCGCGGACAGCGGCGCCCGGCTCTCGCTCGAGACGACCGTGACCCGGGTCGACCCTTCCGGTGCGGTGTCGCTCGTCAGCCCCTCCGGGCTGGCCGAGCTGCACCCGCGGGTGGTGCTGCTGGCGACCGGGGCCAGAGAGCGGCCGAGGTCGGCGCGCCTCGTCCCGGGGGATCGGCCCGCCGGCGTGTTCACCACCGGGCAGCTCCAGCAGTGGGTCCACTCGCATCACCTGCCCGTGGGCCGTCGAGCTGTGGTCGTCGGCGCCGAACACGTCTCGTTCTCCGCGGCACTGACCCTCCGGGAGGCCGGTGTGGAGACTGCGGCCATCGTCACCGATCTGCCCCGGCACCAGACGCTGGGCGCGTTCGCGCTTGCCAGCCGGGCACTCCTCCGGATCCCGCTCCTCACCTCCACCCGGGTGGTCGCGGTGCAAGGCAGGGGCCGGGTGTCCGCCGTCGAGTTCGAGGACCGCATCTCGGGTCGGCGCCGGACCATCGGAGTCGACACCGTGGTGTTCACCGGCGACTGGGTGCCCGACCACGAGCTGGTCCGCCGGGCCGGGACACGGATGGACCCGGCGACGAAGGGCCCGTTGACCGACGGGGGCGGGCAGACCTCGGTCATCGGGATCGTGGCCGCCGGCAACCTGGTCCACCCGGCCGAGACGGCCGGGTCGGCGGCCCTCGGCGGCCGGCGGGTGGCACAGCGCCTCGCGGGTCGGCTCCGCCGCGGAGACGTCGGCCGGGCCGTCGACGGTGTCGAGGTGCAGGTCGACGAGCCCCTGGCCTGGGCATGGCCGGGGATCGTCCGGCCCGACGACGTACCCGTTCGGGTCCTCCTGCGCACCCGCGCCTTCACCGGCAGACGTACGGTCAGCGTCGAGCAGGGCGGCCGGGTGCTCGGTCGGGCCCGCCTGCGGCACGCCACGCCGAACCGGTCGCTGAGCATCCCGGGCGACTGGGTCGCCGACGTCGACCTGCTCGCAGGCCCGATCGAGCTCCGGCTGGTGTAGACCCGGAGCGAGCTGCTGCCCGGAGGGCGTGAGACGGCGACGTCACCGCGGGGGAGATCCCCCCGCCGGCTAGGGACCCGCCGTCGGCGGCGGGTCGGCCAGAGCCTTCAGCTCCTCCACCGCAGCGACGAAGCCGGTGCCGATGTCGGCGACGTCGGGCACCAGGTCGGGACAGGCGATGACACCCACATTGAGGTGGTGCGCCTCGCTGAGCACCGTCATGTTGACGCCGGTGCCCTCCATCACCGGCCCCATCGGGTAGATGCCGGTCACCTTGGCCCCGGCGCAGTAGAGGTCCAGTGGCGGCCCGGGCACATTGGAGATGACCAGGTTGAACACCGGAGGGTGGTACCGGGCCAGCTTGAGGCCGGAGTAGAGGCGCGCGCCGGCTGTCATCACGGAGGGGGAGGCGAACCCGGTGAGCTCCTGGAGCGAGTCGGTGCCGAAGGCGGACTGGAGCGCCTTCGAACTGAGCGAGTTGGCGTGTACCGCCAGCAGCCGTTCGACGGGTTCGTCGGGCCGGAGGGGCACCTCCACCATCATGTTGGAGACGCGGTTTCGCAGCTCTCCGTCGTCATGTCCGTGGTGAGCGCTGACCGGTACCGCCGCGATCAGGTTGCGCGCCGGAAGCGGGCCTCGGGCCTCGATGTAGCGCTTCAACGCGGTGCCCGATGCCGCCAGGACGACGTCGTTGATGGTGACCCCGAAGGCATGTGCGATGTGGCGGACGGTGTCGAGGTCGACCCGGGTGAGGCTTGCCGAGCGGCGCGAGGTGATGGCGCCGTTGAGCAGGGTGCGCGGGGCGGTCAGCGGGGTCCTGCCGCCCGCCGCCCGCTGGGACAGCCAGGTGCGGGTGGTGCCGGCCAGCCCCGAGAACGTGCGGGCCACAGCTCCGGGCACGTCCTTCTGGCGGGCCACGAGCGACGAGACCGAGCTTGTCACCTGGCGTTGCGTCGACGGGACCACATCGGGTACCCACGGTTCGTCCGGGGGCTCGACCGGGTCGGCGTCCGGGGAGAGGTCGAAGAGCGAAGCCAGCAGGCTCGCCCCCGCCCCGCCGTCCATCAGCGAATGGTGGATCTTGGTGACCAGGGCCACCGTCCCGTCCTCCAGCGGATTGACCACCCACATCTCCCATAACGGACGGGTGCGGTCGAGCGGTCGGCCGGAGACATCACCCACGAACTGTTCGAGCCGGTCCCAGGGCACCGGGCCCTCCAACGGTGCATCCTTGATGTGGGCGGAGAGGTCGAACTCGGGATCCTCGATCCACAGGGGATGGTCGATGCCGGCGGGCGGCGGGAGCGCCCGGCGTCGCAGCGGCGGGATCAGGTGGATGCGCTCCGCCAGGGCCCGGGTCACCTCGTCGATGCCGAATCCGCCGGGCCGGCCGGCCGGGTCGAGGACCAGTACGCCGACCGCATGCATGTGCATGGCAGGCGTCTCGATGTACAGGAACGCTGCGTCCATTCCTCCCATTCGCTGCACGTGGTCCCCCTCAGTCCTCGCCCCGGCGCCCGGCGGCCGACTCGGCCACCGATCGCGCCCAGGGGTAGTCCGGTTTGCCGCTCGGCGAGCGGACGATCCCGTCGGTGGCGATCACCTCTCGTGGCACCTTGTAGCCGGTCAGGCGGTCGCGCGCGTGCCGGCGGAGTGCCTCTGGGTCTACGGGGCGCCCGGGCCTGGGCTCCACCAGAGCGACCACCCGCTCGCCGAAGCGGGGGTCGGCCACGCCGACCACGAGGGCATCGCTGACATCGGGGTGGCCCTTCAACGTGGCCTCCACCTCGTCGGGGAAGACCTTCTCCCCGCCGGTGTTGATGCACAGCGAGCCCCGACCGAGCACGACGATGGTCCCGTCGGCCTGCGCCGTGGCCAGGTCCCCGGGCAGCGCCCACCGTTGTCCGCGGTGCTGGACGAAGGTGGCGGCGGACTTGACCGGGTCGCCGAGGTAGCCGATCGGGACGTGTCCCCCCCGGGCCAGATGCCCGATCACCCCGGAACCGGGCTGCACCGGTTGCAAGTCGTCGTCGAGCACGTCGGTACGGTCGTCGACTCGCAGGCGGGGCGGGCCGAAGGGGTCCCCGGATGGCGCCTCACCGCCGACCTGGCCGGTCTCCGAGGACCCGAAGCGATCGGCGACGATCCGGCCGGGCAGGAGCTCCGCCAGCTGGGCCTTGGTCGACGGCGACAACACCGCGCCGCCCGAGCCCACGGCGAGCAACGACGAGAGATCGTGGCGCCCGGCATCGAGGGCCAGCTCGTCGAGGAGGGGACGCGCCATGGAGTCGCCGACGACGACCAGGGTGTTGACGGCCTCGGCCTCCACCAGGCGCCAGACCTCGGGCGGATCGAAGGTCCCTCCCTCGAGGGTGAGCACCGTCCCACCGCCGAACAGCGTGGAGAATGCCAGCCAGTGCCCGGCCGCATGCATGAACGGGGGGAGGGCGAAGGCGGTGAGACCCGGATGCAAGATCCGTTCGGCCAGCTCCTCGGGAGAGCGGATGTAGTCGCCGAGCGCAAAGGGGTCGCCTCCACCCATGGCGGCGAAGAAGATGTCGTCGTGCCGCCAGAGCACGCCCTTGGGCATCCCGGTCGTCCCCCCGGTGTAGACGCAGTAGAGGTCGTCGGCCCGGCGCGGGGGGAACCCACGGGTGGGAGGCTCCGAGGCGATGGCTGTTTCGTAGTCGTCGCCCGGGCCGCCGGCTTCCCGGGGCTCCGAGACCTCCAGCAACGCACGCGTCTCGCGCAGGGAACCGAGGGCCCCTTCCACCGCCCGGCCGAAGCGGCTGTGGAAGATGAGGCCGACCAGGGATGCATCCTTGTAGAGGTACCGCAGCTCGTCGGCGACGTAGCGGTAGTTGACGTTGATGGGAACGGCGCGGATCTTGAAGCAGGCGAGCATGCCCTCGATGTACTCGGTGCCGTTGGCGAGTTGGAGGCCGACCCGATCGCCCGGACCGATCCCGGCGCGTTCGAGGCAGTGGGCAAGTCGGTTGGCGCGTTGGTCCAACTGGGCGTAGCCGAGCCTGCGGCTCCCCGATACCATCGCCGACTGCTCTCCGACCTGGTCGACCACGCTTTCGAAGAGATCGGCGAGATTGAACTCCATGGCCCTCCTGGCTGGTCGAGAGGTGTTCCGGGCTGGTCGAGACGCGTTGCGGCCCTGTCTGCGCTTACACTCCGGACGTAGTATCTCAGGTGAGCGGGTCCGCCGTATCGGCGGCGGGACGTTGCCGCGGGGGAGGGAGACCGAATGGGGAATGCCGAGCCGGACGCGGTCGCCGGCAGCCCGGCCCGCGATCCGGGACCGGTCGGCCCGGGCGACCTTGACGGGGGAGTGCCCGGCGGGTCCGTGACGGACGGTAGCGGAGCGGGCGGATCCCCCTCGGCTGTCGACCGGGTCACCGGGTCCTATCGCGCCGTGGCCGGATTCGTGAACCGGCGAGCGCTCGCCCGCGCCACCCGGGCCGTGCCGCGGACGCTCCACTTCGTGGGATCGGCACTGCTGCGCGGGGAGGTGGCCGATGCGCTGCCGGCGCCGCACCTGTCCCTCGGGCTCGCCGCCCAGGTGGCCATGGACGAGGCGCTCCTGGCCATGGCCATGACGCCGCGGAGGTTCCCGCTCCCTGGCGACTATGCCCGGGTGGCCCGAGAGCTCGCTGACGCCGAGGCCCTCTACGTCCGCAACGGGTGGATCGACGACCCCCGCTCCTACCATCGCACCCCGCCTTCGCTGTCGGCGGCGGACGTCACCACGAGCCGGGGCTGGGCCATGGGCCACAATTACGACCGCCTCTGCTGGGACAGCGGCTTCACCCCCCACCCGGGCGAGCCCGGCAGCGACCGGTGGATGGCGTTCGAACCGAACCGCACTGCCACGGCGACCGTACTCGAGCACGCGGATGGTCCCCGGCCGTGGGTGATCGCCGTGCACGGGTTCTGCATGGGCTTCCCGTTCATGGACTTCCAGGGGCTCCAGGCCGGGCGCCTCCACGACGAGCTCGGGGTGAACGTCGCCTTTCCGGCTCTGCCCCTGCACGGTCCGCGCCGGGTCACCCTTGTCAGCGGCGAGCCGTTCCTGTCCTTCGAGATGATGAACGCGGTGCACGGACTGACCCAGGCCGTGTGGGACATCCGCCGGCTGATCCAGTGGATCCGTGCGAAGGGCGCCACCTCGATCAGCCTCTACGGCGTCTCGCTCGGCGCCTACACGGTCTCGCTCCTGGCCGGGCTCGAAGAGGGGATCGACGCCGTGGTGGCGGGCATCCCCGTCTCGGACTTCCCCGGACTGTTCCACCGGCACAGTCCCCACCACATCCGGGCCCGGGCCATTGAGCACAAGATCATGGGCGGCGCCGCCGAGAACGTCTACCGCGTCGTCTCGCCGATGAGCTTCGAGGCCAAGGTGCGCAAGGACCGCCGGTTCATCTTCGCGGGCTTCGGCGACCGCTTGGCGCCGCCCGACCAGGCTCTGCGGCTGTGGGAGCACTGGGACCAGCCCCGCATCTCGTGGTACTCGGGCAACCACGTCGGCTACCTGTGGTCGAAGCAGGTCTCCGACTTCCTCATCAGCTCGCTGGCCGAGACCTCGCCGGTCGGAGCGACTGAGGTGGGTGGAGGCTGAGCAGTGGAGACCATGACGGGGCTGGACGCCAAGTTCCTGTACTCCGAGACACCCACGGCCCACATGCACACGGTGAAGGTGGCGGTGTCCGATGTCTCGGTCCTCGAAGGGGGGTTCTCCTACGACGTCCTGATCGAGGTCCTCGAGCAGCAGCTCGTCCGGCTCCCGCCGTTCCGCCGCCGGGCCGTGCCGGTCCCCCTGGGTCTGGGGCATCCGGTATGGGTCGAGGATCCCGAGTTCGATCTGCGACGACACGTGAGCCGACGGATGGCCGACGCCCCGGGGGGAGCTCGCGAGCTCGCGGCCGTGGTGGCCGAATTCTCGGGGACCGCGTTGGCGCGTGACCGGCCCCTGTGGGAGCTGTTGGTCGTCGACGGACTGGCGGGTGGCCGTTCGGCCGTGGTGGTCAAGCTCCACCATGCGGTGGCCGACGGGTCCGCCGCGGTTGCCCTCCTCCAGAAGGTGGTGCGCGGCACCACCGGCGACCCGACGGAGGAGCCGGTTGCGGACCGGTGGCACCCCGAGCCGATCCCGACCCGACGCCGGCTGCTCTCGATTGCAGCGCGCGGCCACATGACCCGATGGAAGGGTCTGCCACATCTGGCAGTGCAGTCGGTGCGCAGCACCCGCGCCTCCGAGGCGCGGCGCCGCAGCTTCGCGGAGAGGCCACCGCTCCCGCTCCATCACATCCCGAAGACCTCCTTCAACGTCTCGCTCACCCCTGACCGGACGTTCGCGATGACCAACCTGCCGCTGGCCGATCTCAAGGCCATCCGGCGAGCGACCGGCACCACCCTCAACGACGTCTACCTGGCGGTGTGCGCGGGAGCCCTGCGGCGCTATCTGGCGGACCGGGACGAATTGCCCCGACGCCCCCTGGTGGCCAGCGTCCCGGTCTCGACCGACCCCAACGTGGCCCGTATGTCGGGCAACCGGGTCGACAACCTCTACGTCAGCCTGGGCACCGACATCGGCAACCCCCTCGAGCGCCTGCAGCACATCCACGACGCCGCGATGGCCTCCAAGGAGGTGCGCAGCCTGCTGGGCCACGACCTCCTCGGGCAGCGCGCCGACGTGGTCCCACCGCAGATCTACCGCTTCGTCGTCGACGCCTGGAGCCGCTCGCACATCGCCGACCGGCTCCGCCCGCCCCTCAACGTGGTGCTCTCCAACGTGGTCGGCCCGCGCGAGCGGATCTATTTCGGCCCCATCGAGCTCGAGGCCCTCTACTCGGTGGGGCCCATCCTCGAGGGCATCGGCCTCAACATCACGGCGTGGAGCTACGAGAACGCCCTTGGTGTCTCGCTGCTCGGCTGCCCGGCGAGCGTCCCCGATCCATGGCAGATCGTCGACGCCCTGCACGACTCGCTCGACGAGCTGCGGGGCGTCATCGGCATCGAGGCGGTCGCCGAACGATGATCCGGGCGCCGGGCCGGCGCCGGTGACCAGGGCGGTCCGAGCGCTCAGGCCCGGAACGCCTCCGGTCGCACGGGGCTGGCCTCGGCAAGCGCCCGACCCACGCCCTCGGCATCGAGGTCGGTGGCGTACACGGGGGTGCCGGGCTGCTGGCGCCAGGACTCGTCGAGTCCGCCGGCCTCGACCGGATCGAACCCGAGCTCGTCGACGAGCTGCAGCACGATCGACGTGGCCGCGCCGTCGTCGCCGGCCACCGGCAGGGCGATGCGGCCCGGCGTGCCGGCCGGAAGGTGGCGATCGAGGAGGTGCTGGGCGTAGATGTTGTTGAACGCCTTGATGACCGGGTGTCCGAGCTGCTGTTCGACCCATCGGCTCTCCGGCAGACCGTCCTCGATGGCAGCGATGCGCCCGTCGCGCTGGGGATAGTAGTTGCAGGTATCCACCACCGGTGCTCCGTCGGCCGCGCCGTCGAGCACCCCGGGAGGCAGGGTGGGGATGCCCTTCTCCGGGATGGTCACGATGACCAGGTCGGCGCCTTGGGAGGCGACGGTCGCGTCCACGGCCCGGGCGCCCGTCTCTTCAGCCAGTTGCACGAGGGTCTCCGGTCCGCGGGAGTTGGCGATGCGCACGGTGTGGCCGAGGGCCGTCAGTCGTCGGGCGAGGTTGCCGCCGATGTTGCCTGCGCCGATGATCCCGATCTCCATGGGTGCTCCCCTACTCGAACCCGCCCCCGACCGTCGGGGACGTCGGGTCCAACGGTTACGATGAGCTGCCTATTCCGCGGCACGGATGACGCGGCTGTCGCCGGTGGGCCGGCCGGGTCAGTCGAGATCGGCGGCTGCGGCGATCCGATCCCTGTTCTCCCGGGGATCGGGAACCGTCAGGATCAGATTGCCGAATTCCTGACCCTCCAGCTCCACCACGGTGCCCGCTGACCTGCCGTGCACGGCGGCGAAGTCCTTCAGGGACGAGCCCCGACGCGTGCCCACGGCGACCACCCCGGGGAGGCCGGTGCCGGGGGTGCGGATCCCGTGCAGCTCGGACCAGATGTCCTCGACCACCCGCACACCGGTGACCGACGACACCGGCACGGTGATGTCCCTGTGGAATCCCTCGGCATGTTCGAGGGTGGAGAGCTTCAGCGTCAGTTCCCCCTTGTCGATCAGCAGTTCGGCCGTGGCCCGATCCTAGGCCGGTGGCCGTCACGCGCCGGCGAGGTCCCGGAACCGGAACACGATGCCGCCGATGGCAGCCGCCGCCACCCCGAGGGCCACGAGCACGGCGTTGGTCGTCCAGTCCGGCGCAACGGCAGGGGCCGCGGCCATCTGGTGGAAGACCGAGGTGTCCAACAGCCAGTGGCTGGCATTGACGATCCCTCCGATGAGCTCTACCAGAAACGACCAGGCCAGCACCGCATAACAGGCGCCGGACGCGGCACGCGGCCGTATGCCGAACGCCAGGGTCCCGACACCGAGGATGAGCACGGCCGGTGGCACCAGGTTGAGACCGGCGGCGACCATGTTGGTGAGGCCAATCCCGGAATCCTGGCTGGCGGCGCCGAGCCAGCCGGTCACCCCGGTCACCGCTCCGGCGATCACCAGGGCCCCGGTTGCCACGGACAACCGGCCGGCGAGCCACGACGTACGCGAGACGGGTCGGACTAGAAGGTGGTCGAGCTTCCCTTCGGACTCCTCGCCCCGTGCCGCGCCGACCTGGCCGGCCGCTATCAGCGCGAGCAGGAGCGCCGCCATCAAGAAGGCGACGCCGAGGTAGGTGGTGGCCCCTGCGCCGTGCGCGCCGAAGTCGGAGACCAGCTTCCTCATGGATGTCGAGCCGGTAAGGGCGCGGCCGGCCGCTTTGGCGATGAGCCCTAGCATGAGCCCGCCCAGGGCGATGGCCACCACCCACCCGATGACGACGGGGCGGACCAGGCGCACAGTCAGCCCGGTCGGCCCCGAGAGCAACATGGTGCGGGTCGGGGGCCGGGACCGGTCGGGAATGGTGCTCGCGCCGAGGTCGCGTGCTCCCGCCAGCTGGACGGTCAACACCGTCAGGATCGCGATCAGCCCGACGATGGGTACCAGCGCGACCGGTCGGGGCGTGGTGAGAGGGTGCAGCTCCTCGACCCAACCGAGCGGCGATGCCCAGCGCAGCCATGCGAGCCCCGCTCCCGAATCGGCCACCATCCTCAGGGCGTATGCCACGCCGAGCACTGCTCCGGCGTAGGAGGCTGCCTGGCGTCGGGTGGGGGCCAGCTGGGAGGTGAGCGCCCCCACCGCGAGGAAGATCGCTGCGCCGGACACGTCGGCCACGGCGAGGAACAGCGCCGAGCGGCCGTCGATGTGGACCGAGGAGGACCGTCCGACCGCGACGGCGATGACGGCGGTGATCGCCCACAGGACGAGCGCGCACCCCGCGAGCCCGGTGAGGGCCTGGGCGGCGCCTCCCCGGCGCGTGGTCCGGCCGGCGAGGAGCAGCTCCCACCGACCGGCATCCTCCTCGCCGCGCAGGAGGCGGGTGGCGGCGAGGAGGCCCCAGACCGCGCCGACCACCGTGAGCACGCCGAGGGTGCGCCAGGCGACGAAGCCGGCCACGGTGTCCAGGTGTGACGCAGGGCCGATGATGGCACTGATGCCGACGTCCGAGCCCAGGGTCTGGGCGAGCGCGTGCCGCTGGCCCGCTGTCTTGTACGCACCTTCGTAGCCGGTGGCCGACTCGGTCACGTACACGCCGAAGACGACCCCCCACAGCACCGCGGAGCGGACCCCCCGCCGCGCCGTCTCCCGGACCACGACGGTGCGGGGCCACCGACCGCTGGGCGCAGGCGTGACGATCGCGGACTCACCCACCAAGGGCCGGCACCTCGAGGGAGCCCGTACCGGGGTCGGTGGACCTTCCGTAGTGGGCGAGGAAGAGCTCCTCGAGCGAGGGCTCCCGGCTCAACAGCTCGTGAACCCCCGAAGAGGCCAGCACCTTGAGGAGGGGCTCGACCGTCCCCTGCACCTGGCAGCGCACGACCCGACCTTCGACCTCGACGGAGCTGACGCCTGGGACCTGGGACAGATCCGGCACCGAGCCGTCGAACGTCGCCTCGACGGTCAGCGCGGAGAGGTGGCGCATGTCGGAGAGCGTCCCCATGTCGACCAACCGGCCATTGCGGAGGATGCCCACCCGGTCGCACAGGGCCTCCACCTCGCTAAGGATGTGCGATGAGAGGAAGACGGTCTGACCACGCTCCTTCGCCTCGTGCACGGAGTGCCGGAAGGCCTGCTCCATCAGCGGGTCCAACCCGCTGGTGGGCTCGTCGAGGAGCAGCAGGTCGGGCCGAGCCATGAGCGCGGCGATCAGGATGAGCTTCTGGCGGTTTCCCTTCGAGTAGGTGCGGACCTTTTTGGAGGGATCGAGGTCGAAGCGGGCGATCAACTCGCCGCGATAGGCGGCATCGACCTGACCCTGGACCCGGCCGAGGAGGTGGAGCGTCTCGGATCCGGTCAGCGACGGCCACAGATTGGCCTCGCCCGCCACGTAGGCCAGGCGCCGGTGGGCCTCCACCGGCCGGCTCTGGCAGTCGAGGCCGAAGATCTCGGCACTCCCCGAGGTCGGCCGGATCAAGCCGAGCAGGAGGCGGAGGGTGGTCGTCTTGCCGGATCCGTTGGGACCGAGGTAGCCGACGACCTCGCCTTGGTGGACATCGAGATCGAGGTCGGAGAGCGCATCGACGTCCGCGTATCGCTTGGACAGACCACTGGTGTGGATCGCCGGCTCTGCCATGCTCCGGGGTGCTCCGTTCCTCGATGCGGGCCCGTCGATGACAGCGCGGCCCGGGCCGGACTTCAGATCGTACCGGCAGCCGGACCAGGTACGGGAGGGGATGGCGACAGCCGCCGGTCGGTGAGGCGGTAGCGGCGCCCGCTCACTCTGGCGACCTCGAGCCGCATGAACCTGCCGGGTTGGTCGGTGACCGCCCAGGGAGTGAGCGGGACCGAGCCCGCTACGGCCACTTCCTCGGGATGGGTCACCTCCGAGGCGATCCCCTGGAGGAGCACGCTCCACGCCGTCGGGCTCTCGGGCTCGTACGAGTCGGCCTGGAAGGCCAGGACCGCCCCGACGGCGGCGGCATCGAACTTCGTTCCCGGAACGGTGCGGAACAGCACCGAATCCCCGAAGAGGGCGAAGTGCACCGGAAGGATGACCGGTAGCGCGTCGATGCTGACACCGACCCGTCCGATCGCAGCACGACTCAACAACTCGAGGCACTCTGCTCGGGAAAGGACCTCGACCGCCCTGTCAGTCATCGCGGTTCACCCTCTCAGGCTGAACGAAGGCGGTCCGAGCGGCTAGGGCCGAAGGTCCCAACGCGCCTGACCCGATGCCATCCGCCGGGTGGGCCCGATCCCTCATCCGATGGCGTCGATCCCGCGATGAGCCGGGTCGTCGCCGTGGTCTGGCGGGTGTCGCGCCGCCTCCTCCTCGGCTCTCGCTCCCACCAGGACGAACACCCCGATCAACAGGAGCCAGACGTCGTACACGAACCCCACGATCACCATGGCCAGCCCGAGGTACCGGGCGACGCGCCCGGCCAGAAGCGTGGCTTCCAGGTGGGACCGGTGGCGGGCGAGAGCGGCCCGAAGCACCCTCCCGCCGTCCATGGGCAGGGCGGGCAGGAGGTTGAACGCCCCGAGGAGCAGGTTCAACCATCCCAGACGTGCCCACCAGCTCCCGGCGAACAGGGTCGGAGGCCACACGTGCTGCCCCATCACCAGCCCGATGGCCAGCAGGGCTGCACCCAAGCCGACGCTGGTGAGGGGTCCGGCGATGGCGACCGCCAGCTCGTCGTCGGGGGCGGTGGGCATCGACTCCAATCGGGACAGCCCTCCCAGGGGCACCAGGACGATCCCCAGGACCCGTGCGCCGCGCCGCCGGGCGACCAGGCAGTGGGCGATCTCGTGGGCGACGACGGAGGCGAAGAGCGCGGCGATCCACACCAGCCCCGTCGCCACAGCCCTCCTGCCGCCGTTCCAGTCGACAGCCACCACGAAGACGACCAACAGCCAGAAGGTCCAGTGGAGGCGGATCGGGATCCCCGCCACCCGACCGATCGGCAGACTGTGTCCGTGGCCGGCGACAGGCGTGTGTGGACCGGACGAACGCCTCCTCCTCCTACCGTCGCTGCCGCCCCGCGGCCCATCTTCTCCGGCGGTCACCACGTCCACTGTGCTCCTCTGTGGTCGGACGGGCCAGGGCCGAACGTCCCGCGATCGCAGCCGGATCGCAGCCGGCCATCGCATCCCAGTCAGCGCAGCGAAGGGTGCACCAGCACCGCGGCCCCGTTCACCCGGCCGTGTGCCAGGTCGGCGAGCGCCCGGTCGGCCTGGTCGAACGGGTAGGCCGTGGTTGTCACCCGCAGGGGTATGCGGGCTGCGGTCTCGAGGAATTCGCGGCCGTCCGAACGGGTGTTGGCCGTCACGCTGCGCAACGTCCGCTCTTGGAACAGATGCTGTTGATAGTTGAGCGCCGGGATGTCCGACAGGTGGATACCGGCGATGGCCAAGGTCCCGCCCCGGTCGAGGGCCTCGAGTGCCGGCAACACCAGGGTGCCCACCGGTGCGAACAGGATGGCGGCGTCGAGCGGTTGGGGAGGAGGGTCGTCCTCATCGCCGGCGCTGGCTGCGCCGAGCTCGAGTGCCAGCTTGCGGGCCTCGGGCGCTCGGGTGAGCACGTGCACGGTAGCCCCTTCGGCCAGGGCGATCTGGGCGGTGAGGTGGGCCGATCCTCCGAAGCCGTAGATGCCCAACCGTCCGCCCGGGGGCAGCTGCGAGCGACGCAGGGCGCGGTAGCCGATGATCCCTGCACAGAGAAGCGGCGCTGCCTCCTCGTCGTCGAACACGTCGGGGATGGCGTAGGCGAACCCCTCGTCGACGACCGCGTACTCGGCGTAGCCGCCGTCCACGTCCCACCCGGTGAAACCGGGCGCGGTGCACAGGTTCTCCCGTCCGTCGAGGCAGAACCGACAGGTACCGCAGGTGTGGGCCAGCCAGGGCACTCCCACCCGGTCACCGAGCCGGAACCGGTTGCAGTCGGGCCCGAGGTCCTCGACGACACCGACCACCTCGTGCCCGGGAATCACCAGGGGACTCCTCGGAGCGAGGTCGCCCTCGGCGAGATGGAGGTCGGTGCGGCAGACCCCGCAGACGCTGACCTTCACCCGTAGCTGACCCGGACCCGGGACGGGCGTGGGGCGTTCGATCTGGCGGAGGGGCCCGCCGTCGATCGGTCCGGGCTCGCCGACCGCCCACGCTCGCATGGTCCCCGGTGTCACGACCCTGCACGCAGCCCGGGGGCCGCTCTCCTAGGCATGGTCACGGATGACCAGCACGGGGCAGTGGGCATGAGCCGTGCAGTGCTCGCTGACCGAACCGATCACCATGCCGGTGAACTCCCCGTGCCCCCGACTGCCGACGGTGAGGAGGTCGGCGCCCCGGGATGCCTTGATGAGGACCGGGGCCGGATGCCCCTCCACCACGAGCGGCCGGAACACCACATCCGGATGGGTCTCCTGCGCGACCTTCACGACATCGCGGAGCATGGTCTCGGCATCGACTGCAGGGTCGTAGTCGGAGGGCAGGAAGAGCGCCACTCCATAGCTAGTCGGCCACTCCCAGGTGGCGATCGCCTCGACGGTGGACGCGGTCAGCTCAGCCCAGTCCGCAGCCCAGTTCAGCGCAGCGATCGAACAGGTGGAGCCGTCGATCCCCACCACGACGCGGTGGTTGCTGCAGCTCCTCATGAGTGACACGGTAATCCTCCCCGGTGCGATCGAACGAACCCGGGCCGATGAGCGCCCCTCGCCCGGACATCTCGACAATTAGAGACTGAGCGCACCGGATCGGGCCCGGTAGGGCCGAACGTCCTGACGGAATCCGGACCGCACGCATGGAACGGGCCGTCCGCAGACCTCCCGGGGGCCCCTTGTGACCTTCGGCCCTGGAACGGCGATGCCGTCATCCGTAGGGTGGCCACTGTGGGGTGAGCCGGCAGGCGGGCGGGTCCGGTTGCCGGCCCATGCCGATCCGGAGGATCCGGGTAACGGAACGAGAGAGAGTGGAGCGAACCATGACCGAAGAGAACGAGTCCGTGACGGTGGAGAGCGGTCCGGCCCCATTCGTGCCGCCGGGGCAACCGGGCAGCGTGGTCGAGGTCAAGCCCCGCTATGGCAACTTCATCGGGGGGACCTGGGTCGCTCCGGTCAAGGGCCAGTACATGACCAATGTGAGCCCGGTGGACGGCAAGCCGTTCTGCGAGGTGGCCAGGTCGACCGCCGAGGACGTGGAGCTGGCGCTCGATGCCGCGCATCAGGCCAAGGATGCATGGGGCGAGACCTCGCTCACCGACCGGTCCGCAGTGCTCAATCGCATCGCCGACGCCATCGAGGCCAACCTGGAGATGCTAGCGGTGGCGGAGACCTGGGAGAACGGCAAGCCCGTGCGTGAGACCCTGGCGGCCGACATCCCGCTGGCCGTCGACCACTTCCGCTACTTCGCCGGCGCCACCCGGTCGCTCGAAGGTCGCTCGACGGAGATCGACAAGGATACGGTCGCCTATCACTTCCATGAGCCCCTCGGGGTGGTCGGGCAGATCATCCCGTTCAATTTCCCGCTCCTGATGGCCGCGTGGAAGATCGCCCCGGCGCTGGCTGCGGGCAACTGCACCGTCCTCAAGCCCGCGTCGCCCACACCCTGGTCGATCCTGAAGCTTGCCGAGGTGATCGCAGACGTGGTGCCGCCCGGGGTGATCAACATCGTGACCGGCCCCGGGGGGGAGATCGGCAAGGCGCTGGCCACCAGTCCGCGCATCGCCAAGATCGGCTTCACCGGTGAGACCACCACCGGTCGGCTGATCATGCAGTACGCAGCGGAGAACATCATCCCCTCGACCACCGAGCTCGGCGGCAAGTCGCCCAACGTCTTCTTCGCGGACGTGATGGACGAGGACGACGAGTACCTGGACAAGGCCGTCGAGGGACTGGTGCTCTACGCATTCAACAAGGGCGAGGTCTGCACCTGCCCGTCCCGCGCGCTCATCCAAGAGTCGATCTACGACCGGTTCATGGAACGGGCCCTCGACCGCATCCGGAAGATCAGGCAGGGCAATCCACTCGATCCGACCACCATGATCGGCCCTCAGGTGTCGGCCCAGCAGTTGGAGAAGATCATCTCGTACGTCGACATCGGCCAACAAGAGGGGGCCGAGTGCCTCATCGGCGGCAAGCGTGCCGAGTTGGGCGGCGAGTTCGAGGGCGGCTACTACTTCGAGCCGACGGTGCTGAAGGGCCACAACAAGATGCGGGTTTTCCAGGAGGAGATCTTCGGCCCGGTCCTCGCCGTCACCACCTTCGCCGACGAGGAGGAGGCATTGGCCATCGCCAACGACACGCTCTATGGGCTCGGTGCCGGGGTGTGGACCCGCAACGGCAATCTCGCCTACCGGATGGGACGCGGCATCAAGGCAGGGCGGGTGTGGACCAACTGCTTCCACCTCTACCCGGCCGGTGCAGCCTTCGGCGGCTACAAGATCTCCGGCGTCGGACGGGAGAACCACCAGATGATGCTCGAGCACTACTCACAGACCAAGAACCTCTTGGTGAGCTACAGCACCAAGCCCCTCGGCTTCTTCTAGGCGGGGGTGGTAGGGGATGGGTGAGCAGGCGGTTGTGCCACGGGTGGTGGCGACGCCGGCGGCCCTGGCGGCCATCGGACACCTGGTGGCCGAACGCGGGCCGCTCATGTTCTTCCAGTCGGGTGGCTGCTGTGACGGCAGCCTGCCGATGTGCTTCGAGGACGGGGAGTTCCGGGTGGGTGACCGCGACGTGCTGCTCGGAACGCTGGGCAGTTCGCCGTTCTACATCGACGGCCGACAGTATGAGGTGTGGAAGCACACCCAGCTCATCCTCGACGTGGGCGACGGCGAACCGGAGGGCTTCTCCCTCCCCGCTGCGGACGGCAAGCACTTCGTCATCAGGTCCCGGGTGTTCGACCCGGAAGAGCTCGCCACCCTCGCCGATCGGTGATCGGCCGCAATGACCTTCGGCCCTACTGGCAGGGGAGCTGCCGTGATCTGATGTCGGGGTGAGTGTCGAACGATCGGCGAACCCGTCGGCGCCGTCGGTCACATCGGTCATTGCCAAACGGCGGTGGGCCATCCTGGCCGTGCTGTGCGTCTCCCTCCTGGTCATCTCCCTCGACGGCACGATCTTGAACATCGCTCTGCCCTCGTTGATCAAGGACCTGCACGCCACCGAGTCCCAGCTCCAGTGGATCGTGGACGTCTACTCCTGCGTGTTCGCCGGGGTCCTGTTGGTGGCGGGCAGCATCGGCGACCGGGTGGGACGCAAGAAGATCCTCTGCGCGGGACTGGTGATCTTCGGTGCCGGGTCTGCCGCCTCGGCATTCTCGACGTCGCCGACGGCGCTGGACTGGGCTCGGGCGGCGATGGGCCTGGGGGCGGCCTGCATCATGCCGGCCACCCTGTCCATCATCACCGACGTCTTCCGTGATCCCGACGACCAGGAGCGGGCCATCGGCATCTGGTCGGGGACGACCGGCCTGGGTATCGCCATCGGCCCGATCGCCGGTGGTTGGCTGCTCGCCCACTTCTGGTGGGGATCGATCTTCCTCGTCAACGTGCCGGTGGTCCTGCTCGGGCTGGTGGCCGCGCTGTGGCTGGTGCCGGATTCGCGGGACCCGGTTCGCCGCCCCATCGATGTGCTCGGGGCGGTGGCGTCCACGGCGGGCCTGACCCTGCTCGTCTGGTCGATCATCGAGGTGCCCCAGCGTGGGTGGCGGTCGCCGTGGGTGGTGGGCGCAGGGGTCCTGGCGGTGGTCATTCTCGCCGGGTTCGTGGCGTGGGAGCACCATTCAGCCCACCCGATGCTGGTCCTCGAACCTTTCAGGGACCGCAGGTTCTCCGTCGCCATGGCCGCGGTCGCCCTCGCCGTGTTCGCCCTGATGGGCTCCCTCTTCGTCCTCACCCAGTACCTCCAGTTCTCCCTCGGGTTCTCCCCCCTGGCCACCGGTGTGCGCATCCTGCCCATCGCCGTGGTCCTGGCGGTGGCGGCGACGACGTCGACGACCCTCGTCCGTTGGCTGGGGACGAAGGTGGTGGTCGCCTCGGGACTGCTCATCGTCGTCGCAGGCCTCTGGCGGCTGGCCACCACGGCGACGGCCGGGGGATTCGGCCACGCCATGGTGGGCATGGTGCTGCTCGGCCTGGGGGCCGGTCTGATCATCGCTCCGTCGGTGGCGTCGGTGATGGGATCGTTGCCACGCGAGCGGGCCGGGGTCGGTTCGGCCACCAACAGCACCGCCCTGCAGGTGGGCGGTGCCATGGGTGTCGCCGTCATGGGCTCGGTGCTCTCGGCGAGGTACCAGGGGAGGATGACCTCCCTGTTGGCCGGCCACCCGCTCCCGGCGTCTGCCAGCCGTGCCATCCTGGGCTCGATCGGCGGGGCGTTGTCGGTGGCCCGGATCGCGGGCGGTGGGCTCGGGGCGGCCTTGGCGGCTGCAGCCCGCTCCGCGTATGTCGCCGGCATGGATCTGGCCCTGCTGGTGGGAGCGGTGGTGGTGGCGGCCAGCGCGGTGCTGGTGGTGGCGGCACTGCCGGCCAGGCGTCGACAGGATCCTGCAGACGCGGTGCAGGCCCCGACGGGGACCGGCTCTCCGATGCGGGGCGCCGGCGGTCCGACGGCCGCTTCCGCGACCGGTGTCGCTGCGTCGGACGGAACGGCCGGCACCACGTCCTGACCTCCGGTTACCGGCTGGCAGGCGTCGCACTGCCCATCGGCGCGGAGGTGTCGTCCGGCGCTTCGTGCCGATCGGGCTCGGGGAGTTGACGGCGAGGTAGGGTCGAACCCCGGCGCCGGCGGGCGGGGGGATCGGTGACAGGGCCGAGCGACAGGAAAGGAGCGACCGGTGCTCGTGGTGGTGGTGCTCCTTGCCGCGGCCTTCGGCTTGGCCAACGGCGTCCATGACGCCGGCAATGCCATCGCCGCGCCGGTCGTGACAGGCGCCATGCGCCCCGGTCCGGCAGTCGTGTGGGCCGCGATGTTCAACGTCGTCGGCGCAGTAGTGGTGGGCACCGCGGTGGCGGCGACGATCGCCGGAATCGTGATCGTCCCTTCGGACCAGATGCTGTCGGTGCTCGGCTCGGCAACGCTCGGAGCCCTGGTGTGGAGCCTCGCCACCCTGTGGTGGGGCCTTCCCTGCAGCTCGGGGCACTGCCTGGTGGGCGCCCTGGCCGGAGCCGCGCTGGCGGACGGTGGCGCCGGTGCCGTGTACTGGGGGGGGCTGCGCGGGATACGCCCCGAGGGGGTGATCGGGTCGCTCCTGTGGCTCGTGTTCTCCTCGGCGATCGCCTTGCCGATCGCCATGGCCGGTATCCACCTGGCGCGACGTTCGCTACGGCGGGCGAGCCGGGCGATCGAGGCCCCGGTGCGCCGGGGCGACCTGGTGGCATCGGCCGGGCTTGCCTTCGCCCATGGTTCGAACGACGCGCAGAAGGTCATGGGGCTGATCGCAGCGTCGTTGGTCGCCTCGGGGCATCTGTCCCACTTCGCCGTGCCGTTCTGGGTGGTGCTCGCATCGGCAGGATTCCTGACCCTCGGCACCCTGCTCGGCGGGTGGCGGGTGGTGGTCACCCTGGGCCGGCGCATCTACCGGATCAAGTCTCTCGACGGCCTGGTCAGTCAGGCCTCGTCGGGGCTCATCGTCCTGACCGCATCGCTGGCGGGGGCGCCCGTGAGCACGACCGACGTCGTCGCCCCGGCCGTGGTGGGTGTGGGTTCCGGAGAGCGGTGGCGCCACGTAGGCTGGTCCGTTGTCGGGGAGATCGCACTGGCGTGGCTGGTGACGCTTCCGGTGAGCGGGGCGCTGGGCGCCCTGTTCCTCGTGTTCTGGAGGTGGGCCGGATGAGACGGTGGTTCCTGCCCGAGTCGCCCGACCTGCTCGGGCTCCTCGGGCGCCAGGGTGACGTGACGGTCGAGGGGATCGACGCGCTCTGCGCCTGGGCCAAGGGAGACCGCTCGGAGGAGGCCACGGTGCGGACCCAGGAGCACGAGGCCGACCATGCCGGCCGCGAGGTGCTCACGGCGGTCAAGCACTCGTTCGTGACGCCGATCGGCCCCGAGGACATCTACGAGATCTCCGAGCGGCTCGACGCGGTGCTCAACGCGGCCAAGAACCTGGTCCGCGAGGCCGACCTCTTGGGCATGGACCCCGATCCCCCGATGGCCGAGATGGCCGACCTGGTGGGCCTGGGCGTGCGGGCGCTGGTGCAGGCGTTCCCCTTCCTGGCCGCTGACCCCGATCGGGCCACCGGGTTCGCGGACGCGGCCGTGCACCAGCAGCGATCCCTCCAGCATGTCTACCGCCGGGCGATGTCGGCCCTCCTCGAGATCGACGACCTCCGCGAGGTGATGGGCCGCCGCGAGCTCTACCGCCGCTGTGCCCGGATGGGCGATGCGGTCGAGGCCGTGGCCCACCGGATCTGGTACGCGGTGGTCAAGGAGGCGTGACCGTCGCTCGTTCGCCGGGGCCGACGCATCGGCCGACCCCACCGGGCAGCCGACCCGCCCATGGCCTCCGGTGGGCGTAACCGGTCACGCCGACGGGACGCGGGCCGAGATCGCTGCGTGCAGGTCGTCGCGAGCCCGGGGATCGGCGACCTCGTCGATGATCAACCGGGCCTGGGCCCGTTGCGAGTGGCCGAAGATCTCGGCGATGCCGTGCTCGCTGACGATGGCCGAATGCTGGAACGACGTTGCCGGGTTGGTGAGGATGGGAAGTACCGCCGAGGAGTCCGACTTGTCGTGCCACGACCGCAGGGCGACCACCGCTTGGCCACCCGGCGAGTGGAGGGCGCCGAGGACGAAGTCGGGCTGGCCGCCGAAGCCCGAGTAGACCTCCCCGCGGACGAAGCTGGCGTTGGCCTGGGCGAACAGGTCGACCTGCATGCACGTGTTGATCGAGACCATGGCCGGGTTCGACGCGATGCGCGCCGGGTCGTTGACCACCTCGGTCCTGGTCATCCGCAGCCGGGGGTTGAGGTGCGCCCACTCGTACAGTTCGGGCGAGCCGAAGAGGAACGAGGCCTGGATCGGCCGGCCCGGGTCGAGCGAGCCGGCCTGTTCGAGGGCCAGGACGCCGTCGCCGACCACTTCGGTCCAGATGCCGAGGTTGCGGCGACCGACGAGCTCGCCGGCAGCCACATCGGGAACCTGCCCGATGCCGAACTGCACCGTGGCCCCGTCGGCGGCGAAACCGGCCGCCTGTTCGCCGATCCGCATCTCCGCCTCCGAGATGACCCGCGGGCCGGGGGAGCCCAGCGGCTGGTCGGACTCGATGGCCAGGTCGAACCAGTCGGTCGGGAACTCACCGTCACCGAAGGTGTAGGGCATGTTGCGGTTGATCTGGGCCACCGCCAGCCCGCCCCGGGCATGCACCCGCTCGATGGCGGCCGGAAGGATGTTGACCTCGATCCCGAGGGAGAGCCTCCCGTTGCGGGGCACCGAGGTGTGGACGAGCACGGCGTCCACGGGGCGGAGCGAATCGAACAGGCGCGGAACGAGCGACAGGCGCATGGGGAGGTAGTCGAGCTCCGGGTCGTGGCGCATCCCCGGCCCGACGAAGGGAGTCTCGTTGACGAACCCTGGGTTGATGAGCCAGCCGGACTGCGCGTTGAGGGTGAACACCCGGCAACGGTCGCGGGAGGCGGCCAGCGCTTCCAGGAGGATGGTGGGGGTGCCGAAATTGCCCGAGACGACGACACGCGGCTCGACCCCCGGCAGCGCGCCGAGCCGGGACGTCAGCTCTTCGACCGGAACGATCCGCACGCCGTCAGACGACCGAGAGGCTCCGGGGACCGTGCCCGAGAGCGTCGAAGGCGATGTCGGCCATCCCGAAGCCGGGCTCCACGAGGCGCCGGCCGTAGCGGGTGACCGGAACCCGACGAAGCATGAGCGAACGATACACGCCGGCCGCCCGGATGTCCCCGGCCAACTGGGCACCGATCACCGTGTCGTCGCGCAGGTAGACGGTCCGCACGTCGCCACCCTCCTGCCAGCGCAGGATCTCGTCGGGTGCATCGGTGGTGCCGATGGACACGATGGGCACGCCGAGATGCTTGAGGCTGTTCATGGCCTCGGCCCCGTCGTAGCGCAGGTCGGCCCCGAGCAGATTGGCGGCGGCGATCGGGGCCTGGGCCACCGCGTTGATGAAGATGGCGTGAACGAAGCGCTCCCCGGTGAACCGGTCGGCAGCCTCGGCCACGTCGCCGGCGGCCACGATGCCGGGCACCGAGGTGGCCAGTCGGTCGTCGACGTGCACGCCCCAGCCCGTGGCGATGCCGGAGTCGACCAGGAACTCGGTGTGGGGCTTGACCCCGGTCGCCGCGACGACCAGGTCGGCATCGAGATGCGTGCCGTCGGCCAGCCTGACGCCGGTGGCGGACGGCTCGCCGATGATGGCATCGGCCTGGACTCCCAGCCGCAGGGTCACGCCCCGGGCGGTGAGCGCCGCCTCGGCCACCGTGGAGGTGACCGGGTCGAGGACACGCGGCATCACCCAGTTGCGGCGGCCGATGACCGTCACCTCGACCCCGAGGCCGGCCAGCAGCAGCGAGAGCTCGATGCCGATGAACCCGTTCCCCACGATGAGGGCGCTGGTGGCCTCGCCCCGGCGGACGCGGCCGATGAGCTCGGTGGCGGTGCGGAGGGACTTGAAGTCCAGAACACCCGGAAGGTCTGCGCCCTCGAGCGGGGCATGGAGCCGACTGCCCGATGCCACCACCAGGCCCTCGTAGGGGATCCGCCCTCCGTCGGCGAGCACGACCTCGTGGTGATCGATGTCGATCGCCTCCACCCTTGCGTCCCGCCGCTCGTCGATGCCGAGGCGGGCCCCCGCGTCCTGGCCCTTCCAGTAGAGGGGCTCGTCCCGGCCGGTGAGGAAGTGGTCGGCCATCGCCGGCGGTGAGTACGGCGGGTAGGGCTCGGTCGACAGTGCCACCACGGAGCCCGAGGGGTCGAGCCGGCGGAGGGTCTCGGCGGCGGTGATGCCTGCCGGGCCCGTCCCGATGACGACGGCCCGCATCAGGCCACCGATCCGGCCGGGTGCCGGCCGGGCGCCAGGACGCCGTCGGCCAACCCGACCATGGCCTCGGCGAGCGAAGAGCCGTCCAGCAGGTGGTCGACCGCCGGTTCGTGCTCGAGTACGACGTCGTCGAAGGGGAGGGTGGTCACCGAGGAGAACGTGAACCCACCGAGCCGGTCGACGTAGGCCAGTACCCGCTCGACGTCGTCGCCGGACCTCGAGCGGTTGATCGCCAGGTGGAGCGTGCCGATCCCGAGCTCGGCTGCCATGCGGGCCGAGTCCACCCCGACCTGTACGGCATTGAAGGTCGGTTCGACCACCACGATGGCGGTGTCGAAGCCGCGAGCCAGTGCGCGTCCGAAGTGCTCGACGCCGGCATGGGTGTCCATCACCACCACGTCGTCCTCCTGCAGGTGCATCCCGGCCACGGCCGCGGCGACGAGGGCGGTCTCGGGGCACAGGCACCCACCGCCGGCCCGCAGCACACCTCCCATCACCACCAGGCGGACCCCGTCGGGCGCCGCCACGGAAAGCCGGTCCACCAGGTCCGAAGTGTCGGGGTTCAGCCGGAGCATCCCGCCCGCCCCCTCGCCCGGCCTGGCCCCGGTCTTCTCCTCGATGTAGTCGGCATCCTCGGCGACGGGGACGATCGAGGCCACCGCCTCGAGGTTCAGCCCGAGCGTCGCGGCCAGGTTCCGTTGCTCGTCGGCGTCGACAGCCACCACGCGAAGCCCCCGGCGGCCCATCTGGCGGGCCAGCAGGGCGCTCAGGGTGGACTTCCCGACCCCGCCCTTGCCGACTACGACGATCCGGGTCCCTTCGCCACGGGGCGACTCGGCCCGGCCATGGGCCCCGCAGGTCCCACACACCGCGATCAGGCCTTCGAGCCGGCGCCCAGCGGCGCTTCGGTCGACACGTCGGCGGCCTCATCCGCGCCGACCTCGACGAACGGTAGGCCGAGGCCCTCGCGCTTCGCCTCGATGTGTCGTCGGATCAGGAGAGCGGCCCGGGCCGGGTCCGGCTCGACCGCGAACTTGGCGCCGACCACACCGTCGAGGCCACCGGCCAGGAGTTCCACGACGTGGGGGCTGCCGAAGACGGGCGGCTGGACCCCGAGCACGGTGGTGACGCCCGAGGCGACCACGTAGGCACCGATGGCCACCGCCTTCTCCGAGTACCACTCGGGGGCGGCGCCGGCCAGGGGGAGCTGGTCGATGTCGACGCCGAGGAAGTCGGCCAGGGCTGCAGCCAGCACCATGATCCGGCTGTTGTCGACGCAGCTCCCCATGTGCAGTACCGGCGGGATACCGAGCGCCTCGCAGACCGAGCGCAGGCCCGGCCCGGCCATGGTGGCCGACTCGGGGAGCATCTGGCCGGCCTTCCCGTTGGCCACCGCGGCGCATCCGGTGACCAGCACGAGGATGTCGTTCTCGATCAGCCGGCGGGTGAGCTCGATGTGCTCGAGGTCCTGGGGGAGCTTGGGGTTGTTGCAGCCGACAACCGCCACCGCCCCCCGGATGGTGCCCGCGGCGATGGCGTCGACGAGCGGCTTCGGGGTGCCGCCCAGCGCGCCGAGGATCGACTCGACCGAGAACCCGCCCATCATGCGGACCGGCTTCACCGGGATCCGCACCCGCTCGTGGTTCCGCTCGGGGTAGGCCTCGACGGCCATGCGCACGATGTCGCGAGCGATCTCTGCACCGTGCATCGGGTCGAACGACACGTGGGTCGCCCCGGTGAACTTGGCCTTGTCCGCGGTCGAGATGATCTTGGTGTGGTAGCACTTCGCCACGTCGACCACCGAGGGCATGATGCACTGGTAGTCGACGACCATGGCCTCGAGGGCACCGGTGACGAGCACCAGCTCCTGCATGAGGTGGTTGCCGGCCATCGGCACGCCGCGGCGCATGAGCAGCTCGTTCCCCGTGCAGCACAGGCCCACGATGTTGATGCCGGTCGCGCCGAACGACCGGGCCAGCTCCACCAGTTCGGGATCCTGTGCGGCGGCGACCACCACGTCGGAGAGCATCGGGTTGTGCCCGTGCATGGCGATGTTGACCTGGTCCGTCCGGAGGACACCCAGATTGATCTCGGACATGACCGGGGTGGGGGTCCCGAACATCACGTCGGACAGCTCGGTGGCGATCATCGATCCCCCCCATCCGTCGGAGAGCCCGGTGCGCAATCCGTGCAACAGGGTGTTGACGTAGTCGTTGTCGACCCCCATGTGGGTGCGGTGGAGCATCTCGACGTTCTCACGGTCCACTCCCCTCGGGGTGATGCCCACGGAGTCCCACTTGGCCCGCCGGACCTCGGGGACCCGGGCGACGAAGGACAACGAGCCCCGCCGGGTGCCGTAGTCTTCGAGCAGCACGTCGGCCAGGTCTGCCGCCACCTCCTCGGTGGTGCGGCCCTCGCTTGCCACGCCCACCTCCTCCGCCAGGCGCTTCATCTTGTCCACGTCGGCGATCCGGTAGCCGGTGGTCTCACCGTGCGCCAGGGCGCGGAACGCCTCGAGGATGTCCCGACCATGGTCCGAGTGCGAAGAGGAGCCCGCGGCAATGGTCCGGCCCAGATTGCGGGCCACGATCACGTCGGCCCCGGCCCCGCACACTCCCTTCTGGGGCCCCTCGCCGAAGGGGTCGATGCGGCAGGGCCCCATCGCGCAGTTCCGGCAACTCAATCCGAGGGCGCAGTACCCGCACTGCGGCTCCTGGGCGGCAAGCCGATCCCACACCGTCTCGATGCCCTCCGCCCGGGCCACGTCGATCATCGCCTGGGCGTCCTCGTTTACGGTGAGCCGCCGTGCGTGGCCGTTGCCGCTGATTGCACTCATCGTGGGCCTCCTTCGCTGTCGTCTCCGGCCGGGGACCTACCCCTGGCATGCCCGTTGTGTCGTGCTGTTCCGATTGCCTCGTGCCGGCGCGCCGCATCCGCTGCTGCAGCGGTGGCCTCACCCCATGCATGCCAACCGGCGAGTGGGTCCCCGCCCGGCGGCTCCGTCGGGGTGGCGCCGGCGGCGGCCAGGACCGCACCGGTCTCGCGGAGCCGGCCCGCGGCCACCAACTCGTTGAGGTCGCCGAAGACAAGGGCATCTACCTTGCAAACCTCCGCACAGGCCGGGGTCTCCCCCCGGCGCAGGCGCTCGATGCAGCCGTCGCACTTGACCGCCACGGCCACTCCGGGACCGGGCCCGTCGGCCACCGGGTGGAACGTGAGCACGTCGAAGGGGCAGACCACGGCGCACATGGCACATCCGATGCAACGCCTCGGCTCTACCAGAACCAGTGCGTGCTCGTCGTCGCGGGTGATGGCGCCCGTCGGGCAGACCTGCAGGCACGGTGCAGGGTCGCAGTGCCGGCAACGGTTGGGAAAGGCGAAGGTGGCCACCGGCCCAGCCCCCACGTGCACGCGCTTGCGCGGGACCGGGACCTCGAGGAAGGCGACCGTCTCGTCCTGGCTGGCCGAGTGCTCCACCGCACAGGCCAACTCGCATTGGAGACATCCGATGCACCGTTCGGGATTGACGAACACTGTCCGCACGACCTGCCTCCTTCCCCAACACCGGGCGACGGAAAGTCATGCCGGCGTTTCCATTCTCCGGCGGGAGGCTTCGGGTCGCTAGGGCCGAAGGTCACCACGGACGCGCCGCGCTCCGGTCGGCCACCACCGGTGTCCGGTGCGGCCGGTGCACTCGATGTGCGCCCGTCAGCGGGCGTCGCCGATCAGCTCCGCTACCCATCGGGTGGCGTGGGGCACCGACCGGGCCACGGCCGGGCTCAGCCCGGTGCCCTGCGCAAAGTCGCTCCCCTCGATGCCGACCACCACCACCCGCCCCGGGGCAGTCCCGACGGCCTGTGCCAATCGGAACACGTCGGTCAGGCCCATGCCGTGGGTGCTCGTCGTCCGGGAGGCGTCCCCCAAAGGATCCGGTCCCGATGCGATGTCCAGTTCGACCAGCCGTACGGTACCCGGCTTCGCTCCCGAGCACACGGCGTCGACCACCACGGCCAGATCTGCGCCGTCCCAGAGGCCGAGCAGGTCGAGGGGATCGGCGATCGTCCCGAGATCGGTCACCCCGTCCACGAGCTCGCCCACCTGGGCGGCGACAGCCGGGCCTGCGCCGTCGTCCCGTCGGTACTCGCTTCCGATGCCCGCCACGACGATCCGGAGCCCGGCGCCCGGATCATCGTGCCCCTTCACCGCCGGACGACCGTCACGTCGAGGAAGTGGGTGGCGCAGGAGATGCACGGGTCGTGGTTCCGCACCGCCTGTTCGCAGCGCCAGGTGAGCTCGTCGTCGGGCAGCGCCAGGCCATCCTGTGCGACCCTGCGGAGATCGGACTCGATGGTGATGAGGTTCTGAGAGGTCGGGGGCACGATGCGGGCGGCCACGATGACGCCATCCTGGTCGAGCTCGTAGCGGTGGAAGAGCAGGCCGCGTGGTGCCTCCGTGGCGCCGGTCCCGACTCCCGCCCGCGGGGGCACGGCGACGGCAGCGGGTTCGGGTGGCTCGTAGGCCTCGACCAGCCTCAGTGCCTCATGGCAGGCGAAGACCAGCTCCACGGCCCGCACGATGATGCTCTGGAAGGGATTGACGCAGACGGCGCCGAGCCCGGCCCGGGTTGCCGCATGCCGGGCGATGTCGGGGAGCTCGGAGGCGTTGAGCGCATACCGGGCCAGGGGCCCGGTCAGGTAGTCGAGACGACCCTCGATCCGGGCCTGCAGGGCAGTGGACCGGGCGACGTGCTCTTCGATCACCAGGTCGGCGAACTCGGCGGGGGAGACGTCGAGGCCGTCGGACGACGCGATCCGACCGGACTCGATCGGGTAGCGGCCGGGGCTCCGCAGGGCGACGAAGCGATAATCGCCCTCGACCTCGGGGAAGTCGAACCCCGACACCCACTCGACGGTGGCCAGAGCGGCGTCGAGGGCCAGGTGCAGGGGCTCGGCCAGGGCAGCGACCCGGTCCTGGGCGGGGGCGCGGTAGAAGCCGCCCACCTTGACGTTGACGGGGTGGATGGACCGACCGCCGATCGTCTCCATGAGCTGGTTGCCGGTCCGCTTCAGCGTCAGCCCGCGTTCGACGGCGGCCCGGTCCCGTGCCGCCAGCTCGACGGCGTCGGCGCACCCGAGGAAGTCCGGCGCGTGAAGCAGGTAGATGTGGAGTGCGTGGCTCTGGATCCACTCGCCACAGTAGAGGAGCCGGCGCAGGGCGCTGATCGGTTCCCCCACCGTGGCGCCGCATGCGTCCTCCACGGCTGCGCAGGCACTCATCTGGTAGGCGACGGGGCAGATCCCACAGATCCGGGCGGTGATGTCCGGTGACTCGGTGCTCTGCCTCCCTCGGAGGAGCGCCTCGAAGAACCGCGGGGGCTCGAAGATGGTGAGCGCGACGCCGTCCACCACGCCGTCCCGCACGTCGACACGTAGCGAGCCTTCTCCTTCGACCCGGGAGATGCCCTCCACGGCGATCGTGCGGCGCCCGCCCGAGTCTTCGGTCATGTCGGCTCCTCCTGTTCGGCCAGGTCCGCCCGGCTGTCCGACCGGGACAGGGCGACGGCCTGGTCGCCGAAGGTCGGGTTGCCCGCATAGAAGGTGGCGAACAGCCGCGAGGCGTCGACCGGCGCCATGCCGTCGTCGAGGAGGCGCTCGGCGAGGGGCCCGGTGGCGGCCCCCTCCGACGGACCGAAGCAGCCGAAGCACCCGCGCCCGGTGGAAGGGCAGAGCGCGCCACAGCCGGCCCGGGTGACGGGTCCGAGGCACGGGGTGCCCTCGGCGACCAGGAGGCACACGGTGCCGCGGCCCTTGCACTGCTGGCAGACGGTGTGCACGGGGAGGACCGGTCGGCGTCCGGTGAGCTCGGCCGTGATCACCTCGAGGAGCTGGCCGCGGTCGATCGGACAGCCCTGGAGTTCGAGGTCGACCGGCACGTGTGCGGAGATCGGTGTGGACGACCGGAGTGTCGAGATGTACTCGGGGTGGGCGTACACGGCGCCGAGGTACTCCCCTTCGGCGGCGAAGTTGCGAAGGGCCTGGATGCCGCCGGCAGTCGCGCAGGCGCCGATGGTGATCAGCCGGCGCGAGCTTCGACGTACCTCGCGGATCCGCTCTGCGTCCGCCGCTGTGGTGACGGATCCCTCGACCAGCGAGATGTCGTAGGGGCCGTCGGCCTTGGCCCGGGACATCTCGTTGAAGTGGACGATCCTGACCGCGTCGGCCACGGCCAACAGCTCGTCCTCGCAGTCGAGGAGGCTCAGCTGGCATCCGTCACAGGACGCGAACTTCCAGACGGCCAGTGTCGGCCTGCTCCCCGCCGTCACCGCTGGCGCTCCATGAACAGCCGGTCGGCGACCCCCCCGTAGGGGACGACCGGCCCGTCGCGGCAGACGAGCAGAGGACCGAGCTGGCAGTGGCCGCACAGTCCCACACCGCACTGCATGTTCCGTTCCAGGGAGACCCGTATCTGCCGGGGGTCGACCCCCCGGTCGACCAGGGCGCGCGCGGCGAAACGCATCATGATCTCGGGGCCGCAGGCGAAGGCGGCACAGCGCGTCGGGTCGAACGGTGTGTCGGGCAGCAGGGAGGTGACCACGCCGACCGGTCCCCGCCACCCCGGAGCTCCCACGTCCACGGTCACTGCCACATGGGCGCCGGACCTGCGCCACTCCTCGAGGTCCTCGGCGAAGAGGATCTGGTCGGGCGAGCGCATGCCGGCCAGCACGAACACGCGCCCACCGCCTGCGCGGCGGCGGTCCACCAGGTCGCGTAGCGCCCCGCGGAGCGGGGCGAGGCCGATACCCCCCACCACCACCACGACATCGGCGCCCTCCTCGATGTCGTCGACGTCCCAGTGGGTCCCGAACGGACCTCGGACGCCGACGGTCGCCCCGATGGGGGTCCTGCACAGGGCATGGGTCACCGCACCGACATCGCGCACCGAGTGCTCGATCGGCCCCGGCGCTCCGGGGGCGCTGGAGATGGAGATGGCGATCTCGCCGACCCCGAAGGCGGTGAGCATGTTGAACTGGCCGTGGGCGAAAGTGGGTGGCCGCCCGTGGTGCGGCTCGAGGGCGAGGGTGACCACGTCGGCGCCCTCGATCCGCCGACCCGTCACGCGGTAGGGCTCGGGCGAGAGCGTGCCGCGTTGCGGGGCCGGTCGGCCGGCGTGCTCAGCGGTCGCTGTCATTGCCATAGAGGTCGAGGAGACGGACACGTGCCACCTGCAGCCGACCGATCAGGACCGACGCCAGCCGTTCGAGCAGGGCGTAGCCGACGGCCGGGTTCTCACCGAGCCGAGCCCGGAGGCAATGGCTGCCGACGGCCACGGCCGCCACCGGCTCGAGGGCGCGAGCGTCGAATTGGCAGCGGAACGGGGGTGCTGCCCACGATGGTCCGACCGTCTGACCCGTTCCCACGGTGTCGAGGATGTGCCGGCCGTGGCCAGGTCCGTGGATCTCGGTGGAGACTCGGCCCCGGTGGGCGGACGGGATCTCGTGGATCGTCTCGGTCATGATGCCCGGCGCTCCCCGGTGGCGACTGCGCCGTCGGCTGCCCGGATTGCCGCCGCCTCTTCGGTGAGGTCGATGCCGACCGGGCACCAGGTGAGACAGCGGCCGCAGCCTACGCAGCCCGACTCGTCGAACTGGTCCCACCAGGTCGAGAGCTTGTGGGTGAGCCACTGGCGGTACCGCGACGCCGTGGTGGGCCGCACCGGGCCCCCATGGAGGTAGGAGTGGTCCAGGTCGAAGCAGGAGGCCCAGCGGCGCTGCCGTTCGACCGTGCCGGAGACGTCGGAGACGTCGGAGACGTCGCTGCAGAAGCAGGTCGGGCACACCAACGTGCAGTTCCCGCAGGACAGGCACCGCTTGGCGACCTCCTCCCACCGGGGGTGCTCGAGGTTGCGGGCGAGGAGCCCGGGAAGGTCTGCAGTGTCGAGCGAGCGACCCATCCGGGTCTCGGCGTCCTCCAGGACGTCCTGGCGGGCCGATCGATCGCTCTCCTCGGTGGCCCGGTGGGGGACCCGGGCCATCACGGCGGCCCCTGCCTCCGACCCGACCTGTACATGGAACCGGTGTCCGCCGTCGACCAGCTCGGTGAGCGCCAGGTCGAAGGCGCCACGAGCCGAAGGGCCGGTTCCCATCGACGGGCAGAAACAGGTGCTCGCGGGCGCTCCGCACTCGACAGCCACCACGAAGGCGCCGTCGCGTCGCGCCGCGTAACGGTCGTCAGGATGGGCGCCCCCCATCAGGACCCGGTCGAGCACGGCCAGCGCCGAGACCTCGCAGGGACGGGCCCCGATGATGGCGACCGGGCCGGTGGCGTCGTCCGGCTCCGACAGGGTGACCTGCTGCGTGGTGATCGATGCCCGCCACACGGTCTCCTCGGGAGCGAAGAACTCCGATTTCCACGAAGCGGGGCCGACGGCCCAGCCGAACAGCTCAGGGCTCTCGTCCTGTTCCAACCGGTAGCGGCCGGGCTCCTGGTGGTCGTGCCAGCCCGCCGGCAGGTCATGCGCCCCGGACACCGCACCATGCACGATCGCCCCGTCACGCACGACCGGCCCGATGGTCCGGAAGCCCATCGACCGGAGGGCGGCGATGAGCATGTCCAGGCCTTCGCGCTCGAGTACCGCGATGTCGCCGACATCCATGGACCCAGGGTAACGGGCATGTCGGCATCGGGGAAAGGGTCCAATGGCCCCTTTGGCGCCCCATTGGCGCCCCTCGGGTACCGAGGCCCCGGTGGCACGGCCGACTACTGGTCGACGGGCACCTGCCACGTGAGGGACGTTCCACCGCCCGCCGGGGACTCGACGGTGAAGCTGCCGTGGAGCTTCTCCGCCCGGCTCCGGAGGTTGACCAGCCCGAGTCCGCCTTGGCCGCTCGGATGGTCCCCGATACCCCGTCCGTTGTCGACGACCTCGAGGCTGCAGACGCCCTTCTCCACGGTGAGGTCCAGCCGGGCCTTGGTGGCCTCCGCGTGGCGGCCGATGTTGGTCAAGGCCTCGCGGACGGTGGCCAGCAGGTGCTCGGCGACCCGGTCCGGAATGGCCGAGTCGACCGGGCCGTGGAACGACACCTCGATGTTGGAGCCGACCACAGGCGTGAGCTCGCGGACCAGCGAGAGCACGGTGGCCCGGATCCCTCTGCCGAACCCGGCCGAGCCGAGGCCGAAGATGGTCGTGCGGACCTGCCGTATCGTGTCGTCGATGTCCCTGATGGCGCCGTCGAGGCGGTCCACGATCTGTTCCGCCGAAGGAGTGGAGGCCATGCTCTGGAGGGAGAGCCCGACCGCGAACAGGCGTTGGATGACCGTGTCGTGCAGGTCCCGGGCCAGACGGTCGCGCTCCTCGTAGACGGCCATCTCTTGCGCCCGCTGGTGGAGTCGGGCGTTCTCGATGGCGAAGCCGGCGGCGATGGAGAGGGCAGCCACGAGGGCCTCGTCGTCCCGGGTGAACTCGGACCAGCCCATCTTCTCGGTCAGGTAGAGGTTGCCGTAGGACCGGCCGCGCACCCTGATCGTCACCCCCAGGAACGACTCCATCCTGGGATGGTTCGCCGGAAAGCCGAAGCTCTCGGGATGCGAGGAGAGATCGGACAGCCGAATGGGCTTGGGATCGACGATGAGCAGCCCGAGGACACCCTTGCCGGTCGGTGGCGCCCCGATCCGCTCCACCTCCTCGATGGGCAGTCCCACCGTGATGAATTGGGCGAGACCGGTCCCCTCTTCGTCGAGGACCCCCAACGCGCCGTAGCGGGCATTGGTCATGGATCGGGCCTCTTCTACGATGTGGTGCAGGAGCGCCGGGAGGTCGAGGTTCGCCTCGAGGAGCATTGTCGCCTCGAGTATCCGGCGCAGCTTGGACGGATCCTCGATCGAACGGTAGGGCGCTTGGTCCTGGTTCGACCCGTCCGACATCACCGACCAGGGTAGCGATATCGTCTGGAACCGTCCACAAGGGCAGCGTGGCCGTAATCGAATGGGAGCCTGATGGGAATGCGGTCGTGGGTGGGTGGCCGGTGCCGCGGCTGTGGCCGCCGCAGGGCGGACGACGCTGAATTGTCCCGGCCGCAGCCAGTTGGAAGGATGGGGCGGTGAGTGTCCGCGTGTTCCTCCTCGATGACCACGAGATCGTGCGCACCGGCCTGCGGTCGCTGCTCGAGGCCACGGACGACCTGGTCGTGGTCGGAGAGGCGGCCACGGTTGCCGAGGCATTGATCCGGATTCCCGCCACCCACCCCGACGTGGCGGTCCTCGATGTGCGCCTTCCGGACGGCAGCGGGGTCGAGGTGTGCCGCGAGGTCCGTTCGCAGTCGCCCGAGATCGCGTGTGTGATGCTGACCTCGTACGCCGACGACGAGGCGCTCTTCGCCGCCATCATGGCCGGTGCCTCGGGATATGTGCTCAAACAGGTCGGGGGGACCAGCCTGGTGGACGACGTGCGGCGGGTGGCCGCCGGCGAGTCCCTGCTCGACCCTGCGCTGACCGAGCGGGTGCTCGAACGGCTCCGGGAGGGCCCAGAGGACGACCCGTTGTTGGGCACCTTGACCCCACAGGAGCGGAGGATCCTCGACCTGATTGCCGAGGGGCAGACCAACCGCCAGATCGCCGACACGATGTACCTGGCCGAGAAAACGGTGAAGAACTACGTCTCCAATCTCCTGACCAAACTCGGAATGGAGCGGAGGACCCAGGCCGCCACCTATGCGGCCAGGCTCGCCGAACGCTCGGCCCAGACGCACCGCACCGACTCTTCCGGGACGTGACCCACGCCCCTCTGGCCGAACCTAGCCGGATGCGACCTCCTCGGACCCGTGCAGTTTGATCCCCTGTCTCTCGAGGTCGTGCTCCAGCCGCCCTCGTTCCTGCTCGGGCCGGTCGAAGCCCCTCACGCTGCAGGACACCCCGGCGCGTCCTGCCAATCGGATCAGGGCGACGTCGTAGGCCAGCTGGTCGGCGAGCGCCTGAAGGGCCCAGTCCGGGCCCGTGCGGGCAGCGTCCTCCGCCAACTTCCGGCGGTAGTGGAGGAGCTCGGCGAGGGAGCCGCGGGTCGGCAACCCGTCATCAGGTCGGCCGACCTCACTCAGGGCCGCATCGAGGAGATCGGAGTACATGGATCGAGTGTGCATAGGCTTCACCTCCCCGGGGACATGCTCATCGGCTTCACGCCTGCGAGCGCCGCGATTGCTGCTCTCGGGAGCCGGTGACAGAGATGCCCTACTCGTCCGGCCGGCTGCGCCGCACGACAGCCTCTGCGGCCTCGTAGGCCTTCCGGAGGTCGGCGAGCAGTCTCTCGAGCCCCTTGACCGCAGTTCCGACGTTTGCTCCGACATCCTTGGGGATATCCGAGAGGCGGTTCTTGGCGGCCAGGTAGGCGTTCTGGGTGACGTCGACGCGCTTGCGGAACTCCTCGCGGACATCCATATCCGCCAGGTCGACCCGCACCATCAACTCGTCGATCCGCCCCCGCCAGTCGTCCAGCGACCTGCGCAACCGGTCCAATGCGGCGCGGTCCAACTCGGTGCCGTTTCCGGGCTGATCCCCAGGCGTCGATTCGGATGTCGTCTCCGGCATGGCTTCCCCTTTCTCCGGATTCCTTACGGCAAGGATGTGCGCGTCCGGTCGGTGGTGGTAGGGCCGAACGTCCCGATGGTGCGGACCCGAACAGCCGTCCGGAGGGGCCGGAGTCTCCCTGCGCGTTCGCGCCGCGCCGAGGTCGCCAAAGGGACCTTCGGCTCTATGACAGCAGCGCCGATAGCCGGATCATGAACCAAGAAGGGCACCGTATGCGGGCGAGAGGAGAAGGCGATGACCCTGATCCGGTGGAACGGGGGTGGGGTCCAGTCTCCGGCGGGCTTCTCGGGGGTCGCGCCATGAAGGTCGTCCCGGCATACCGCGGACAGAGCCGCGGCCCTGTCACCCTGTTCCCGTCGCAGAACGGATGGCAGGAGGATGTGGCCCTCGAGTTGTGGGTCGATGTGGCTCGGCGTCCGGTGAGCGTCCGATTGGCCGGAACGCTCGACGGGTCTACGGCGGTGAACCTGGTGGCGGTGGTGGAGGAGTTGATCAGCGAAGGGGTGCGCGAGTTCGACCTGCAAACCGCCGGGCTTCGGGTCGTCGGACCCGAAGGAGCCGGTGCACTCGAGGCGCTCGAGCTGCTGGTACGACGGGCGGGCGGATGACGAGCGACGGGACCTCTTTCGGCTGCGCGGTGGCGGGCCCGTTCGGGTCGGGCGAGGCCTGCACAGCGGGGCTCTGAGATCTTCTCCCCACCGGGGGGAGTGACGTTCGGCCCTACCCGCTGGGAGCCAGAGCGTCTCTAATTGTGATGGAAGGTAATCGTGAGGGAATGCACCTGTCACCGAGGAGAGAGGAAGATGCCATGCGTCGTCCCACCAACGCCCGAGCGGGAGGCCATCACCGCTCGACGAGTTCGGCTCTCAGTCCCTACCTCATCGAGGAGGTCGCACTGACGCCATCGGAACTTCGGAGGTCGCAGGTCGCAGACGTGGTGTTCGTGCTGTCCCACTAGACCCGAGGTCGCCAGCCCGGGTCGCCCGCGATGGGCATGATCCGAGGAGGGTCCGTGGCATCCTGGTGCGATGATCCCCGCCGAGCAGGATGACGACGTCCGGGCCGTCCCGGGCCATCTGGCAGATCTGGCCCGCGACGAGCAAACCAAGGGCGGGGTCACGGTGCATCTGCGCCCCATCCGGCCCGATGACGCCGCCAGGCTCGTCGAGTTCCACAAGGGCCTCTCGACCCGCTCGGTCTATCGACGCTTCTTCTTCGTGCACCCGAGCCTGTCGCCAGCCGAAGTCGAACGATTCACCCACGTCGACTACGTCGACCGGCTGGCGTTCGTGGCAGTGGACGACCTCCGGTTGGTTGCCGTCGGCCGCTACGAGCGGAGGTCGGAGACGACCGAGGCCGAGGTGGCGTTCGTGGTTGCCGACGAGTACCAGCGCGACGGCATCGGCACCCTCCTCCTCGAGCATCTGGCCGAGGCGGCGTGGAGGAGCGGCATCACCACGTTCGTCGCGGAGACCCTTGCCGAAAACCGCGACATGCTCGGAGTGTTCTTCGACTCGGGCTTCCCGGTCACTTCGACCTCCGAATCCGGCACGATCAGCGTGCGCTTCCCCATCGAGCCCACCGATGCCTACGAGGCGGCCCGTGCCTCCCGCCACACCCGCTCCGAACGGGGCGCGGAGCGGGGTGCAGAGCGCCTCGACGGCCCTGGTCCGACGTAATCAACCCTGGACCCGACGGCCTCGCGATCCTGACCACGGGGCCGGGAACAAGAGGCGGATCGACGCAGACAGGGCTGTCAGGGCCCCACGGCAGTGCTCGTACCCGGTGCCAAGTCGGGGGCGGGCGAGTTGGTGTCATCCACCGGCGGAACCGCACCACCGGACCGGGGAGCGGAGAGCCGGGCGCGGAAGACGTGGTAGCTCCAGCCCTGGTACACCAGCACCACCGGGAAGAAGATGACGGCCACCACGGTCATCACCTTCAGGGTGTAGGACGGGCTGGCCGTGTTGGCGACCGTCAGGTTGTAGGCGGCACTGGTGGTGGACACCATGACCCTCGGGTAGAGTTCGGCCAGCAGCGAGCCGACCACTCCCACGATGGCGATAGCGGCAGCTGCGAACGCCCAGCCGTCCGACTTGACGTTGGCCAGCCATGCCGCGGCGATGACGGCGAGTACGGCCAGCACCTCCAGCGGGTTGGGGATGAACCCCTTGCCCAAGCCCAGGTGGGTCCAGGTCACGAATCCCCACACGACCACGGCGGCCACCCACCCGATCGTCCCGGCAAGGCGGAGCATCCGGTCGTGGTAGTCACCGGTGGTCTTGAGGGCGAGGTAGGTGGCACCCATCAGCAGGCACATCACCAGCATGGTCACCCCGGTGTAGAGGCCGTACGGTGTGAGGAGCCCGAAGAAGTTGCCGGTGTAGTTGTGGGCCTTGTCGATGGGCAGCCCGTGCAGCATGTCGCCGAAGGCCACGCCCACCAACAGCGGGATCAACGCGCTGCCGATGGTGAGAAACCACGTGAACGTCGCCCGCCACCGCGGGTCGTCGATCTTGCGCTGGTACTCGAAGGCGACGCCTCGGATCAGCAAGGCCAGCAGCACCACCACCAGCGCGAGGTAGAACGTGGAGAACATGGTGGCGTACCACCCCGGGAAGGCTGCGAAGATCACGGCGCCGGCCACGATCAGCCAGACCTCGTTACCGTCCCAGAGGGGGCCGATGGAGTTGACCGCGATCCTGCGCTCGGTGTCGTCCTTGGCGACGAACGAGTGGAGCATGCCCACGCCGAAGTCGAAGCCCTCCAGGATGAAGAAGCCGATCCAGAAGATGCCGTCAATCAGGAACCACAGGGTACTCAGATGCATCATGACCTCCTAGTAGATGAGCGCGGGCACGCGCTCTGGCTGGTCGGACTCTGAATCGTGCGCGTATTCGGAACCGTCCACCGGGGGACCGGACGTTCCGCCGCCCTCGTCGTCCTCCGAACCGTCGCCGAGCTCCTTGCGTCCGTAGTGGATCATCAAGAAGGCGTCGGCGGCACCCAGGACGATGTAGATCAGCACGAAGACGATGAGGGAGATCCAGATCTCGGCGGAGGTCACATTGGGCGACACCCCGTTGACGGTCTTCAGGAGGCCCTGGACGATCCACGGCTGGCGGCCGTTCTCAGCCAGCATCCATCCGGCGGTGTTCATCAGGAACGGTGCCGCCACCGCCCACGGGGCGATCCGGAGGAACCATTTCGAATCGGCCAACCGGTGCTTGCGGAGCAGCCACGCCCCCCATAGCGAGAAGAGGAGCATCACCGCGGCAAGGTAGGCCATCACCCGCATGGACCAGTACTGGATGAAGACGTTGGGCATGTAGTTGCCGGGCCCGTACTCCTTCACGTACTGCGCCTGGAGCTGGTTGATCCCCTGCACCTGGCCGTTGAGGTGGTTGGTGGCCAGCAGCGACAGCAGGGACGGGATCTCGAGGATCTTGGTCGGGTTCTGGTCGTTGGTGCCACCACCGATCTGGAGGGCCGAGAAGGAGCAGTGCGAGTTGCAGGTGTTCCACTGGGCCTCGGCTGCGGCGATCTTCATCGGCTGGTAGGTGCCCTCGACGACGCCGAGCTCACTGCCCACGAAGAGGGCCAGGATGAGCGCGGGGATGAGGACGATCGTGGACACCGTCGCCGTCCGACGGAAGGCGTCCACGTCGCGCTTCTTGCGGATCTGCCAGGCCGACACGGCCAGCATGACCAGCGATCCGGTCACCAGCGAAGCCAGCAGGACGTGGACGTAGCTCCACAGGAACTCGGGGCTGGTGAACAGGGCGAAGATGTTGTTCAACACCGGTTGGTGCTGTGCGTTCAATACGTAGCCCACCGGGTGCTGCATCCACGAGTTGGCCGCCATGATGAACGCCGCCGAGATGGTGGTGGCGAAGGCGACCAGCCAGATGCAGGTGAGGTGGGCCTTCTTCGACAGGCGGTCCCAGCCGAAGATCCACAGTCCAAGGAAGGTGGACTCGAGGAAGAAGGCCAGCAACCCCTCCATGGCCAGCGGGCCGCCGAAGATGTTGCCGACCTCCCGGGAGTACGCGGACCAGTTCATGCCGAACTCGAACTCCTGCACGAGGCCGGTGACCACGCCGATGGCCACGTTGATCAGGAGGAGGGTCCCGAAGAACTTGGTGAGCCGTTTGTAGGTGGGGTTGTCGTTCTTGTACCAGGTGGTCTGGAGGAGGGCCACCAGGAAGGAGAGGCCGATGGTGACCGGCACGAACAGGAAGTGGTAGATGGAGGTGGTGGCGAACTGCCACCGAGCCAGGTCGGTGCTCATTGTGCGACGCTCCTCTCGCTGATGTGGTCACCGGCGCACATTTCCGGACAACCCGCTCTGGGTGATTCATCGGTCAATCGCATGTTCAACAGCTCCTTCGCTCCTCGTTCCGCATTTGCCTCGTTCCACCACAGCGCCGCGTAGCTCGCACCGCACTCGAGTAGCTCGACATGGCTTCCCCGCTCGGCGACGCGGCCGCCGATCACGACCAGGATCTCGTCGACGTTCTCGAGCCCGGCCAGCCGATGGGTGATCAGCACGGTGGACCGTCCCTCGGTCACCGCAAGTAGGTCGGCGGTCAGTGCGTCGGCCGCGTCCAGGTCGAGGTGCTCGGCGGGCTCGTCCAGGACGAGGACGGGGAAGTCCGCCAGAAGCGCACGAGCGACAGCAAGTCGTTGGCGCTGGCCGCCGGAGACCCGGGCCCCGAATCGTCCGACCTGGGTGGCGAGGCCGGCCGGCAGGCTCTCCAGCCACGTGCCGAGCCCGACCCGGCCGATGACCTCGCGGAGGTCGGCATCGGTGGCGGCGCGGCGGCCGATGCGAAGGTTCTCGGCCACTGAGGTATCGAAGAGATGTGCGTCCTGCCCGACGAGGCCGACGAGCGTGCGCAGGTCGTCCCCGGACAGCTGGGCGGTGGAGGTCCCGTTCAGCCGGACGCTCCCGGCCTCGATGGGGAGGAACCCGAGGAGCACCGCGGCCAGGGTCGACTTGCCGGCTCCGCTCGGTCCGACGATGGCGACCCTCCTGCCCGTGGGCAGGCTCAGGTCGATGCCGCGCAGCACGGGATGGGGCGCCCCCGGATAGCCGGCCCACAGGGCCCGGACCTCGAGGTCGACCGGCGGGGCGGGGGTCTCCACGGTGTGGACTGCCTCGGGCACGGGATCCGGCACGTCGATGATGGCGAACAGGCGTGCCGCGGTCCGACGGGCACGTTGGAGGGTCTGGGTGGCGGCGGGCAGGCCCGACACCAGCTCGAAGGCGGCGAGGGGGATGAGGGCGACGACCGCGAGCCACACGCCGCCGAGCCGCCCGGAGTGGACGGCGGGTACGCCCACGACGAGGATGCCCCAGGCGGCGAGGCCCGACAGCAGGGTGGTCAGGCCGAGCCCGATGCCGGCGGTCGCCGCCGACGAGGTTGCCACGGCCGTCAGCTCCCGGTCATCGGTGGAGATGCGTGCGAGCTGGGCTTCGGTGGCGCCGTAGACGGCGAGCTCCGACGCCCCCTCGATCAGGTCGACCACCGATGCCGTCAACTCACCCCGCAGTGCGGCCTGGTTGGACTCGCTCCTGCGGGCCAGGGTCCCGGTCAGCCACGGCACGATGGTGGCCGAGGCCAACAGGGTGGCCGCCAGCACCAGCCCCGCCGCGGGCAGGAGGGCCCAGACCAGCCCGACCGTGGCCGTCCCCACCAGGACGGCGATGGCGAAGGGTGGGATGACCCGGAGGATCAGGTCCTGCAGCGAGTCCACGTCGGCGACCAGCCGGGACAGCAGGTCGCCGCTGCGGAACGCCGGGAGCCCGGCCGGCGCCAGGCGCTCGAGGTTCTTGTAGATGCGGACCCGCTGGACGGCCAGCACGCGGAACGCAGCGTCGTGTCCGACCAGACGCTCGCCGTAGCGGAGGAAGCCCCGGGAGAGGCCGAAGAACTGGACCAACACGATGGCCACGGCCAGGGCGGACTCCGACGGATGCTGCGCCGCCCGGGACAGCAGCCAGGCCGCCGTGGCCATCAGCCCGATGGCCGCTCCGACCGCTCCCGCTCCGAGGAGGGATGCCAGCACCAGGCGGCGTGCGGCGGGGCGGGCGATCCCCAGGGTGCGACCGATGGGTGCCGGCGGCCCCGGCTCGACCGCCGTCTCGGCGGGTGGGTTCGACGCGGTCATGACGGCACCGCCTCGCGGTCCATGGACACGATCTGGTCCGCCAGGCCGAGCAGTGCCGGCCGGTGGGTCACCAGAAGCACGGTGCGCCCGATCATCAGCCGGCGCACCGCCTCGAGCACCGCCTCCTCGGTCTTGCCGTCGAGGCTTGCCGTGGGTTCGTCGAGCAGCAGCAACGGCGCATCGCGGACGAAGGCCCGCGCCAGGGCGATCCGCTGGCGCTCGCCCTGGGACAGCCCCGCTCCCCGTTCGCCCAGCAGGGTCGCGAGGCCGTCCGCAAGCCGTCCGACCACGTCGTCGAGGTTGGCATCGCTGATCGCCCTCCGGACCTCCTCGTCGCTGGCGTCGGGTCGGCCCAGCCGGACGTTGTCGGCGATCGACGTGGCGAAGAGATGGGGCCGCTGGGGGACCCACGCCAGGTGCGACCGCCAGGCACCCGGGTCCAGCGCTGCCAGGTCGACTCCTCCCACCTGGACGGAGCCGCCTGTGGGGGGCACCAGCCCGAGGAGGACGCCGAGCAGGGTCGACTTGCCACACCCGCTGGGGCCGACCAGCGCCAGCACCTCACCCGGTTCCACCGTGAGGGTCACGTCGCTGAGGGCGGGAACTCGCCGTCCCGGGTAGACGACCTCCAGCGATTCGATGGAGATGGCGTACGTCCGGGGATCGGGCACCGATCGGTCGGTGCCCCGGGGGGCCGTGGGCCGCTCGAGGACCTCGAAGACCCGTTCGGCCGCCTCCATACCGTCGGCACTGGCGTGGTAGTGCAGGCCCAGCTGGCGCAGGGGGAAGTAGGCCTCGGGGGCCAGCACCAGGACGAAGAGGGCCGTGCGGTAGTCGAGGTGCCCGCCCAGCAGTCGCAGGCCGACCGCGACGGCGACCAGCGCCACCGAGATGGTGGCCAACAGTTCCAGGATCAACGAGGAGAGGAACGAGATGCGCAGCGTGGCCATCGTCGCCTCCCGGTACTCGCCGGTGACCTCTTCGATCGCCGCGGCCTGTGCCTTGGCCCGACCGAACACTTTGAGGGTGGGCAGACCGGTGACCACGTCGAGGAAGTGTCCGGCCAGGCGCTGGAGGGTGAGGAGCTGACGTTCCGTGTGCTCCCGCGTGGACGCACCCACGAGCGCCATGAAGATGGGGATGAGCGGGACGGTGAGGGCGATGATCACCGCGGAGATCCAGTCGTTTCCGGCGACGATCACGATCACGGTCACCGGAACGATCACTGCCAGGAACACCTGGGGCAGGTAGCGCGAGAAGTAGGAGTCGAGCGCGTCGATGCCCTTGGTGGCCAGCACGGCGATGCCAGCGCCGTTGACGCCCTCGAGCCCGTGGTCGCCCAGGAGCGCTGTGTGCTGCATGAGCGCGTTGCGAAGGTCGGACTTCGCCGCCGCCGAGGCGCGGTTCGCCGCCCGCTCGGACCACCAGACGACGAGCGCCCGGCCCACGATGGCGCACAGGAGGAGGACCAGCGGCGTGGTGAGCTGGGCGAGCCCCCGGTGCTCGATGAACGCTTCGGCAACCGTGGTGGCCAAGAACCACGCCTGCGCGGCCACCAGCCCAGCGGTGACGACACCGAGGACGACGGACAACTCGAGGTACCGCCTGGTCGACCGGGTGTAACGCAACAGGCGGGGGTCGATGGGAGGGGTCCGCTTGGACGTGGTGCCTCTGGACGCGGGGCTCCTGGATGTGGAGCTCATCGGCTCACCGCGGGGATTGCCTCCATGTGCAATCCATCGTAGGGAGGGAGCAACGTAGGTGGCAGGGTCGAAAGTCACATCGTGAATGCCGTCACATGAGGACCGGACTCCCGAGCGTTCCTATACTGCGGGCGGTGCAGCCTGCTCCCGAAACGTTCGGACACGCCGTCGGAGAGTTGATCGCCCGGGAGTTGGAGGAATCGCCCCGGATGGCCTCCGTCCTCGGCTGCGACGAGTTCGACCACCGCCTCGACGATCTGTCCGCGGCCGGGTTCGAGCGTCGCCGGTCGGGGGACCGCCGCTGGCTGGACCGCTTCGAGGGTTTCGACGCCGACGCGCTCGATCCCGAGGAACAGATCGACCGGGCACTGGTCATCGCCACCCTCGGGCAGCGGTTGGCTCTGGCGGACTGGCAGGAGTGGAAACGCTCACCCGAGGGGTACCTCGAGACCGGCGTCACCGAGCTGTTCCTGCAGGGCCTGCGCCCCGAGGACGAACTGACCGCCGCCGCCGTCGATCGGCTCGAGGGGATCGGTGCGGTGCTCGACGAGGCGGAGAAGAACCTCGACCCCACCCTGGCCGACCGGCTGATCGTCGAGCGGAGCCTCGGTGAGTGCACGGCGAACATCGGGTTCGCCCGTGACGAGGTGGCCCGGTTGGCCACCGATCCCGCCAATCAGGACCGGCTGGCCGCCGCCGGCGAGGTCGCGGCCCGCGCCTATGAGCGGTGTGCCGCCTTCCTCGGCCGGCTTGCCCCCGGCTGCACCGGTACCTACGTGCTGGGCGAGGAGCGCTACAACGAGGTCCTCCGCAAAGGGGAGCTCCTCGACACCGACCTGCGGGCGCTGAAGCGTCAGGGCTGGGACGAGTTCCACCGGGTGGCGGGCGAGATGGACCAGGTGGCGTCGCTCATCGCCGGCGGCTCCGACGGGTGGCCCGCGGTCGTCCACCGCCTGCAACAGGTGCACGCGTCGACCATCGACGGGATGAGGGCGGAGTACGAGGTCGCCTGCCGCGACGCCCGGAAGTTCATGACCGACCACGGGCTGGTGACCAACCCCCCCGACGAGCACTGCCACGTCGTGCCGGCTCCCGCGGCGGTGCGGGCCACCCTGGCCGTCGCCTGCTACGTCTCGCCGCCCATGTTCCGGCCGTCCAAGGACGGCTACTTCTTCGTGCCCTATCCGGTCGACGGCGGCGACGCTGACGAGGTGGCCGGCCTCCTCGAGAGCAATGCCGCCTACGCGATCCCCACCACCGCCGTGCACGAGGCCTATCCGGGCCACCACTGGCACCTGATGACCATGAAGGAGGCCCGGCCCGTACGGCGCATCTTCACGTCGACCTACTTCGTCGAGGGATGGGCGCTCTACACCGAGGGGATGATGCGTGACGCCGGCTTCTTCTCCCCGGAGGGGGGGCTCGGCCAGCTGGAGGCCCGCCTCCTGCGGGCCGCCCGCATCGTCGTCGACACCTCGTTGCACACCGGCGAGATGTCCTTCGACGAGGCGGTCGCCTTCATGCACGAGAAGGTGGCGATGCCACTGCCCACGGCCCGTTCGGAGGTTGCCCGGTACTGCGCGTGGCCGACCCAGGCGTCGGCCTACCTCACCGGGGCCATGGCCATCGAGCGGGCCCGGGACGACTGGCTGGCCGCCGGGGGGTCCCTCCAGGTATTCCACGACTCACTGGCCCGCTCCGGTGCGTTGCCCGTCCCGCTGGCGGTCCGGGCAATCGGGGTACCCTCCTCACCGCACTGAGGCGAGCGACCGGGCCCGCCGGGTGCTCCGGGCCGGGGCCGGCGCACCGCCGAAACCATGGGGGAATCGCCGCGGCGTCGGGAGCGGCATCGAGGGCGAGGATCCTTCCGGGAGGCCCGGTCACCCGACACCGGATTCCGGGAAGGGGATCGCCGGCGCGGACGAGGGGGTGCCGGTGCGGGGTGCCGGCAGGCCGACGTGGATCCCCATCTCGAGCAGGGCCCGATCGAAGATCGGGGCCGGGTCGGTGATCACCCCCTCGAGGTGCCCGAACAGCTCGAAGCTCACCATCCCGAACAGCTGGGTCCAGGCCTCGATGGCCCGGATGACAGCCTCGTCGGAGGTGCCGGGAAAGGCCACCTCTGCCAGTCGGCGCGCCTCGGCCGCGACATGGGCCGGCAGAGGGGGAAGTCCGGGAGGCGTCAGGCCGACACGGAGCGCGCCCTCCCGCGACGCGTCGTTGACGATGCCGGCCAGAACCGACGTCACCCGGCTGGCCGGCCCGATGGTGTCCTGGGGCGCCCGGTAGCCGGGCACCGGTGATCCGTAGACCAGGGCGTACTCTTGGGGGTGCGAGCGGGCCCATCCCCGGATGGCTCGGCCGACGGCGGCCCAGCGGGAGCCGAAGTCGTCGCGGGTACAGCGGGCGTCGGTCTCCTCGGCCACGGTCCCGAGGGAGTCGTAGGCGTCGACGATCAGGGCGGTGAGGAGGTCGTCGCGGCTCGGGAAGTAGCGGTAGATGCCGGACGACGCCATCCCGAGCGCTCGGGTGATCGCTCGGAGTGAGAGGCCGGAGGCCCCCGACTCGGCCAGCTGGCGGCGGGCCTCGTCCTTGATCTCGGCGGTCAGTTCCGCCCGGACCCTGGCTCGTAGTCCGGTGGAGGCGGGCATGCCATCAGTTTGGCAGATCGAGAGCGATGCATCAATAGATGAGCACTGCTCTTGATTTGGCACTCATGATGGTGAATACTGATCACGTACAAGTGCAGTGCTCACAGAAAGGAACGGCTATGGGAACCCATGTCATCGTCGGGGCAGGGCCGATCGGTACCTCCACCGCACTCGAGCTGGTGCAGCGGGGCCACCACGTCAAGATGATCGCCAGGTCGGGGTCCGGTCCACGCCAGCGTCGAGCGCCTCGCCGGGGACGTGTCCGACCCGGTCGCGCTGGCCCACCTGTCGGGTGGAGCGGAGGCCCTTTACAACTGCGCCAACCCGCCGTACCACCGCTGGCCTGAGCTGTGGCCCCCGATGGCCTCCTCGATGCTCTCGGTGGCCTCGGACACGGGTGCGGTGCTGGTGAGCATGAGCAATCTCTACGGGTACGGTCCCCTCGACCATCCGATGGCAGAGAGCGACCCGCTGGCCTCGACCGGGACCAAGGGCAGGGTGCGGGCGGCCATGTGGACCGACGCCCTGGCTGCCCACCGGGCCGGGCGGGTCCGGGCCACCGAGGCCCGGGCGTCGGACTTCTACGGCCTCGGGGTGGTCGACAGCCACTTCGGCCGCAACGTGGGCCGGCTGTTGGCCGGCAAGAAGGTCCGGGTGGTGGGAGACCCGGATGCCCCGCACAGCTGGACCTACGTGCCCGACGTGGGCCGTGCCCTGGCCGTCCTCGGGACCGACGAGCGCGCTTGGGGGAAGCCCTGGCACGTTCCCACCGCCGCTCCGTGCAGCCAACGGCAGCTGGCCGCCCGCCTGTGCGAAGTGGCCGGGTTGCCGGCTCCTCGGGTGGTGCCGGTGCCAGCGGTGGGCCTCAGACTGGCGGGCCTCTTCTCGCCCGAGACGCGCGAGCTGAAGGAGACCCTCTACCAGTTCGACCGGCCGTTCGTCCTCGACTCCTCGGCGTTCACCCGTGTGTTCGGGCTCGAGGCCACGCCAACCGACGCGGCGTTGGGGGCGATCCTGGCCGGGCAGGCCGGGCCCACCGGTACGCTCAGGGCCACGCCTGCGGGCCGACGCGAGGAGGCGCCATGACCGATGCCGAGGAGTTCTGCAACCATCTGGCCCAGGTGCAGGAGGTCGAGCCCTCCTCGGACGGCTGCGAAGAGTGCCTGCGCACCGGGGGGAGGTGGGTGCACCTCCGGGTGTGCATGATCTGCGGCCATGTGGGCTGTTGCGACAGCTCACCGGGCCGGCACGCCACCGGCCACTTCGAGGAGACCGGCCATCCCCTGATCCAGTCGTTCGAACCGGGTGAGGAGTGGTGGTGGTGCTACGTCGACGAGATGGCCTTCGGAGTCGACGGCGCCCCGAGCTTCGAGCATCACTGAATCGGCGGCCGCCCTCGCCGGACGACAGACTCGCCCCGAGTGAACGGGGCGAGTCTGTCCCAGTAGGGTCGTCACCAGTTATGGCCGCGACCCCACCTCCGAGCAGGGCGCGGGTGTGCCCGCGCCGATTGGTCCCGGCTCTGGTGCTGGCTGCCGCGGCACTGTCGGGCTGCTCGCTCTTCGCCCAGCCCAAGGTGGCTCCGGCACGGGACTCCTCACTGGCCCCGCCCGGTCCCGTGGGGTACGTGGCGTGCCCCACCGCGGTCACTCCAGTGGAGCTGACCACCCATACGGCCGAGGCCCCGATCCCACTGCCGGTCACCGGAACCCCTCCCCTCGGGGACTTCGCCATCACCACCTCGCCCGATGGCCGGTGGGCCTACGTGGTGACCACCAGCGGGGTGCCCCGCCCGTCGGCTCCCGCCACCGGTGCGTCCACGTCCACCACCGGAAGCCCCAACTCCGCCACGTCGTCGTCGACCGCACCCGCTGCTGGTGCCGCGGCCGGCTCGCAGGCCTCGGCCGGCGGGGTGCACGACGTGGTCGTCCCCATCGATCTCGTGACCCAACGGGCGCTTGCACCCATCGTCATCCCCGGCCAGGGTGCCACCCATGCCGTAGTGCTGATGCACAACGACCGGACCATCCTGGCGGCCAGCGGCTCCACCATCGTGCCGGTCGACGCGGTCACCCACGACATCGGCACACCGCTCGACCTCGGTGCCGGGCGTACGATCTTCGGGCTCGCCCTCGACCCGGTCAACACCACGCTGTACGCACTGGTGCCCGGGGGCGTCGTTCCGGTGGACACCGCCGACGCCAGCGCCGGCACCCTCATCCCGACCGGGCTGGCGGTCTCCTCGGTCTACTCGCCCCACGGGATCGCCATCACCGGCGACGGGAGCACCGTCTACGTGGTTGGCCAGGGGGGCGTGGACTTCGGTGGGCGTGTGCTGCCCATTGCCACGGCCACCGGCACGACGCTGCCCGCCACCGGGTTCGACCGGTTCGGCATCTCGGACCCGGCAGCGCTGGCGGTGACCCCGGACGGTGCCCAGTTGATGGTGGTCGACTCGGCCAACGACTGGCTCAATCCCGTCGCCGTGGCCACCTTCGCAACCCCCGGTCAGCCGGTGCTGTTGCCGCAGCGACACGGGGGCGGGGCCGACTCCGGCACCGAGCACCCGACCGACATCGTGCTCGGCCCGGGCCGGACCGGTGCCTTCGTTGTCGACGGCTTCGATTCGGTGGTTCCCTACACGCCCGGGACCGAGGCCTTCGGCCGGGCGATTCCGGTGTGCACAGGTGCGACGTCGATGACCGTCGCCACGGCGCCCTGAACCGGCACCGGCGTCGTAGGCCGGAGCGTCAGGCGACGGGTCGGGCCGGGCCGGGGGAGGAGGCACAGGCCGCGGCGGCCTCCTCGGACCGGTAGGTGGCCGGCCCCTCCCTGGCCGCCTCGAGGAGCTCATCCAGTGCCACCGGGACGGCCGCAGCCAGGTCCCACACCCGCGGCATCGTCTCTGGGCAGGCGATGATCCCCCAGTAGAGGACCCTCCGATAGCTCATGATCGTGATGTTGACCCCCATTCCGTCCATCACCGGACCGAGGGGGAAGCCGGCGACCAGCTCCGCTCCCCCCAGGTACAGGGGGAAGTCGGGGCCGGGGACGTTGGAGATGACCAGGTTGGCGATGGGCCGGTGCCGGTCGGCCAGCCGCATCCGGCTGTAGAGCCGGGCCGCGCTGGCAAAGACGTTGGGCGTTGCGTACTCCGCCCAGTTCTGCAACAGGTCGGCCCCGAGAGCGTTGAGCTCCTCCTTGGCGCCCTTTGTCCCCTCCCGGATGGCCATCAGGCGGTCGATGGGATCGTGGAGATTGGCCGGAAGCTGCACGAACATCGACGACACCTGGTTGGAGCCGCGCGGGGCGCCGTTCTCGGGGCGCACCGACACCGGGACCACTGCCACCAGTGGCTTGTCCGGGAGCTCGTGGCCAGCGAGCAGGAAGGTGCGCAGGGCGCCGGTGCACACGGCCAGGATGACGTCGTTGACGGTGGTTCCGGTGGCGTTCTTCAGCCGCTTGACGTCGTCGAGACCGATGGCGGTCAGCGCCACCTTGCGCCGCCTGGTCAACGCCGAGTTGAACGACGTCCGAGGGGCCGACAGGGGCAGTGCCGCCTTCGAATGGGCCGCCCGGTGCTGTGGCTCGTTGCGGACCCTCCGGACATCGAGCAGCCGTTGGCTGGTGCGCAGGAGGTCCAGGGTCATCTCGAACGGCCGGAAGGTCCGGGCCACGACGGCTTCGCCCATCAGCTCGAGGCCGGACGGGACCCGGGTGTCCACCGGGCGCTCCGGGGGCGGGGGAGTGGCTGCGGGGTCGGGCTCCAGGTCGAAGAGCACGGAGAGGAGCTCCGCTCCGGACACCCCGTCCACCGTCGAATGGTGCATCTTGGCGATGAGGCCGATCCGGCCGCCGGCGAGTCCCTCGACGATCCAGATCTCCCAGAGCGGCCTCGACCGGTCGAGCTGATGCCCGGTGATCTCGCCGGCCAGGTCGCCCAACTCGAGGTAGCCCCCCGGGCTCGGCACTGCCGCCCGCCGCACGTGGTAGTCGATGTCGAAGTCGAGGTCGTCGACCCACACCGGGTGGCCGAGTCGGAACGGCACCTCCACCAGGCGCCGCCGGAATACCGGGGCGCTGTAGGTCCGGGAAGCGATCAGCGCCTGCATCTTCGTGAAGGAGTAGCCGCCCGGGACGGTCGACGGATCGAAGATCGTGGTCATGGCCACGTGCATGTGCAGCGATCGGGTCTCGAGGTAGAGGAAGCTGGCATCGAGTCCGCTCAGTCGTTCCATGCCGGTCCCTTCACTGCCGTCCCCCTGGATCCATGGTCTCCTCCAGCCGTCCGACCCGTCCCCGCCGGCGGTCAGCCGGTTTCACGTTCCGTCGCCGGACGGTGTTTCATGGAGGCGTGCCATGGGTGTTCCTTGCAGTCAGCATTGCCGGCGCGCTCCTCGTGGTCAACGTCTACGTACCGGCACGCCGCGAACCGCTGACGGTGGTCAGCTTCGTCCTGGGTTGGGTCCTTGGGGAGGTGCCGATCCAGACGTGCGTCGTGTGGGTGGCGCTGGCGGTCCTCTTCGCGGTGGTCGGCGCACTGCGGACCTGGCCCGGCTGGGTGGGCCTGGCCATCGCCGTGGGCTCCTGGGCCGGCCTGGCCGGCCTGGCCGTTGCCGCCCATCGTTCCAAGGCCCTGGTCGACGAGGCGCTCGACACGGCGACCGGTGGGGCGATCGGTGCGGACGGGCAGGACCCGACCCCGGTGTGGACCCACTGGTGGAGGCTGGTCATCGCCGTCCCGTTCCGCTTCCGGTCCATCAGGCGGGTTCGGAGCATCGACTACTGGGGTGACGGCAACTACCGCCACAAGCTCGACATCCTCACGCGACGCGACCCGGTCCCCGACGGTGCGCCGGTCATGGTCTACATCCACGGCGGGGCCTGGATCATCGGGGACAAGCGGGAGCAGGGCGTGCCGATGATGCACGAGCTGGTCAGCCGCGGTTGGGTGTGCGTGTCCATCAACTACCGGCTGAGCCCGCGGGCCTCCTGGCCGGCCCACATCGTCGACTGCAAGCGGTCGGTGGCATGGGTGCGGCAGCACATCGGCGAGTACGGGGGCGACCCCTCGTTCATCGCCGTCTCCGGTGGGTCGGCCGGGGGCCACCTGTCCTCGCTGCTCGCCCTCACGCCCAACGAGCCGGAGTGGCAACCCGGATTCGAGGACGCCGACACCTCGGTCGACGCCTGCGTCCCCTTCTACGGCGTCTACGACGTGACCGGTGATCCGGACGCGTCGGGCGCCTACGGACCGGGGCTGGTGGACCTGCTCCAGCGCAGGGTGATGAAGACCACGGTCTCCGACAACCGGGACCTGTTCGAACTGGCGTCGCCCGACCGGCGGATCACGGCCGCCGCCCCGCCGATGTTCGTCCTGGCCGGGGTCAACGACACCCTTGTCCCGCTCAGGGTGGCCAGGCGGTTCGTGGAGCGTCTCCGATCGATCTCCGAGGCGCCGGTGGCCTACGTCGAGCTGCCCCGGGCCCAGCACGCGTTCGAAATCCTGGTGACGATCCGGTCCCGCCACACGACGATGGGAGTGGTCCGTTTCCTCGAGGGGATGAGGTGCCGGACCCCGGGCCAGGGGTTGAATCTCCGGGCCGCCCCCCCCGCCGGGACCCTGCCGCCGGAATTGACCGACCCGGACCGATAGTGCTGGACACGCACCCGAGTTTCTGACGTAGAGTCACATATTCGGGTTGGCCGGGGCCAGCCGGGGACGGTACCTGCAGGCATCACCTACGGATACAAGGGGGAGACTTGGTTGCTGCATCGTGGAGGACGCGTACGGCCGCACTCGGCACGGTTGTGCTTGTCGCGTTGACCGCCGTCGCCTGCAGCTCCACCAGCTCGTCGTCGACCACCACGACGTCGGGCGGAGGTTCCGGCGGGTCGCCGATCCCGGCCAGCGCCATGAGCGACCACACCGGCATCACCTCCACGTCCGTCAACGTGGCCAACGTGTCCACGCTTACCGGTGGCCTGTTCAAGGGCGCCGGCGTCGGGGTCCAGGCCTACACCGACTACGTCAACTCGACCGGCGGGGTCAACGGCAGGAAGATCACGGTCGACGCCGGGGACGACAACTTCACCGGCGCGGGGAACAAGCAGGCCACGCAGAACGCCATCAGCAACGACTTCGCCATGGTCGGCAACTTCTCCCTCGAGGACAGTTTCGGCGGCGCGCTCCTTGCCCAGAACCCCGGCATGCCCGACGTGTCGCAGGTCCTCGACAGTGCCACCAACAAGCTGCCCAACGTGTTCAGCCCGGTTCCGCTGAACGACGGCTGGCAAGAGGGTCCGATGCAGTACTTCAAGCAGAAGTTCCCCCAGGACATCTCCGCGGTCGGCTCGCTGGTGGCCGACGAGCCGTCTGCCGCCGCCACTTGGGACGGCGAGAAGTACGTGATGGAGAAGGTCGGCTACAAGTTGATCTACGACGACACCTACGCGGTCACCCAGGGCGACTTCACCCAGAACGTCATCCAGATGAAGGACCTCGGTGTGAAGATCCTCTTCATCGACCAGATGCCGGCGAACTATGCGTCCTCGGTGCTGAAGGCGCTCCACCAGCAGAACTTCCATCCCCAGGTGGTGCTGGGGGCGGCGACCTACTCGGACACTCTGGTGGCGGCCTCCGGTGGTCCCTCGGCCGTCAACGGGGACTACCTCTCCCAGAACTCGTCGCTCTACCTGGGCCAGGACGCGACGGCCATCCCGGCCGTCGGGACCTTTCTCCACTGGGTCAACGTGGCTTCCCCCGGGTTCCAGACCGACCTGTTCACCCTGTACGGCTGGTTGTCGGCGGAGCTCTTCGCCCAGGCCCTGAAGAACGCCGGTTCCGACCCGAGCCGGGGCTCCCTGCTGCAGGCACTCTCCAAGACCACCGAGTTCGACGGGGACCACATCGTCGCCCCGACCGACCCCGCGGCCAAGTCGACGAGCAACTGCTACCTCGAGGCCCAGGTGGTCAACGGGGACTTCCAGCGCGTCGACGACCCGCCGGTGAACAGCAGTACCAACGGGTACCGCTGCAACTACTCGTACGTGACGCAGCCGGGCACCTGAACGAACCGAGCGACTTCGGAGGCACGCAACATGACTGAGGGGGGATGAGGGCCGAGCGGTGAGCAACTTTCTCCAGTACACCGTGTTCGGGATCATGCTCGGTTCCGGTTACGCCATCGCTGCCACCGGGCTGGTCGTCACGTACACCACTTCGGGGGTGTTCAACTTCGCCCAGGGGGCGGTCGGGATGATCGCGGCCTTCGGCTACTGGGAGCTGGTCACGGCTCACCACGTTCCGGTCCTGGTGGCACTGGTCATCATCTTGATCCTCGGAGCGTCGATCGCCGGCGCATTCGTCGAGCGGGTGCTGATGCGCCGGCTGCACGGAGCATCAGCCGAGCGGCCGGTGATGGTCACGCTGGGTCTGATGGTGATCCTCACCGGGCTCGCCGCCATCATCTGGAGCCCGAGCACCCAGCGGACGGTGGGCTACATGATCAACGGCCAGTTCCGCCTGGTGGGCATCAATATCGAGTACCAGTACGTGCTGATCATCGGTGTGGCCATCGCCGTGGCCATCGGACTGCGGGCCCTCTTCTACGGGACCCGGACCGGCTACGCCCTGCGGGCCGTGGTCGACGACCCCGAGCTGGTGGCGATGTCGGGGGCCTCCCCCAACCGGATGAGCCAGTACGGATGGATCCTCGGATTCATGATGGCCGCCCTGGCCGGCGTACTCCTCGCCTCGACCCAGACGACCGGACTCAACATCGAGGCCATGACACTGCTGGTGGTCAGCGGGTACGCGGCCGCCATCGTCGGGCGGCTGAAGAACATCGCGGTGACCTTCATCGCCGCCGTCGGCATCGGCCTGCTCGAGAACTACGTCGTCAACTACCTGCTGCCCCACCTGCCCCAGAGCTTCGTGCCCGACGTGACGGTTGCGCTTCCGATGGTCTTCTTGTTCATCGCCCTGGTCATGCTGCCCTCGGTCCGGTTGCGGGCGGTGGGCCGGCTGACCACCATGCGGGCACCGCGGGTGCCCAGCGGCACAGAGTCGCTCGTGGCCGGAGCCGTCTTCTTCGTCGTGGCCGTGGCGGCCGCCCTCGCCTTCGACAACACCGAGTTCAAGGGCACCACCGTGCTGACCCTGGGTGGCGTGGTGATGACGCTGGGCATCGTCGGCCTCTCGCTGGTACTGGTCACCGGGTACTCCGGCCAGGTCTCCCTGTGCCAGTTCTCCTTCATGGGCATCGGTGCCTTCGTGATGGGCAAGGTGGCCGGCGGCGGCTCCCTGCTGGGGCTGGTGGCCGCCACCGCGGTCTGTGCCGCCGTCGGCGCCCTCATCGCCCTCCCCACCATCCGCCTCCGCGACCTCTACCTGGCCCTGGCCACCTTCGCCTTTGCCGATGCGGTGGCCAACGGCTTCTTCACCGACACCCACATCTACGGCAGTGGCGGGGTCAACATCGGTCGGATCGTCCTGCCGGGCCTCTCGTTCGGTGGCGACGCCGCCGAGTTCCTGATGGTCTCCGCGTTCTTCGTCCTGGCTGCATGGATGGTCCTGGCCATCCGGCGCAGCCTGTTCGGCCGCCGGCTGGTCGCGCTGAACGACTCGCCGGCAGCGTATGCCACCGTCGGCCTCAACATCGGGTTCACCAAGGTGGCCGTGTTCGCCATTGCCGCCGGCATGGCCGGCCTGGCCGGCGCCCTGTACGGCACGGTGCAACAGACGGTCGGCACCTCGGACTTCGACATCTTCCCCGGCATCATCTTCGTGCTCTTCGTCACCATCTGGAGCATCCGGACCGTGTCGGGCGCATTCCTCGCCGCCCTCACCTACGTGGTCCTCAACCAGCTCTGGCCCAGCGGTCTGGGCCTCTTCGCAGGCATCGGGATCATCCTGATCGGGAGGGCGGCAGGAGGGATCCTGGGCATCGAGGCGTTCCAATTCCACCTCCCGTGGGTCAATCGGGGTGCGGTGGAGATCTGCGAGAAGTCTGCTGCCTCGATCGGCAGTGCCGCCATCATCGGGAGCGGGACACGTGCTGCCGGCTGAGGAAGCCGCCGCCACGGCGGTGCTGACCGTCTCCGAAGTCGGGGTGCACTTCGGGGGAGTGGCCGCTCTCACGGACGTCAGCCTCCGGGTCCTCCCCGGAACGGTCACCGGCCTGATCGGACCCAACGGCGCGGGCAAGACCACCCTGTTCAACGTGATCAGCGGTCTGCAGTCACCCGATCGCGGCTCGGTGCACCTGTTCGACAACGACGTCACCACGATGAAGCCCCACCGCCGGGCCCGACTCGGGCTGGCCCGGACCTTCCAGCGCCTGGAGCTGTTCGGCTCGCTGACGGCCGGCGAGAACGTGCAGGTCGGGTTGGAATCCGCCGTCAAGTGGTGGGAGTGGCGCCGCCTGGGCCGATCGTTCCCCCGGAAGCGCCGAGCGGCCCTCCCCGACGATGCCGGGGTCGGTGACCGCGAGTCCGGCGGCCCGGGATCGGTGGCGGTGGCCACCTCTGACCGGCTGCTCGAAGGCGTCGGCCTCGCGGGTCTGGGGCGGCAACAGGCGAGCGCCATGTCGACCGGGCTGGCCCGAATGGTGGAGCTGGCCCGGGCCCTGGCCATCGCGCCCAAGCTGCTGCTGCTCGACGAACCAGGCTCGGGGCTCGACGAAGCCGAGACGCAGGCGCTGGCCGACCTGCTGGTCAGGCTCGCTGCCGGGGGGATGGCCGTGCTCCTGGTCGAGCACGACATGGAGTTGGTGATGGGGATCTGCGACTACATCTACGTGCTCGACTTCGGTGACATCATCGCGGCGGGGACGCCGGAGGAGATCCGGAGTGACCCGATGGTGCAGGCCGCCTACCTGGGCGTGATGCCCGAGGGTGGCACCCTCGTCGGCCACGGGGTGCCCGGTCGTGAGGCGGTCCGCGCCGGGGAGGCCGAGCTCCAGCGCATCGCCGCGGTCTCGGGCCGCGATGGCCCCCCCGCGGGAGCCCCCGGGTTCGAGCCTGGCGGTGGGCGATGAGCGCGGAGACGGCGACGACTGCCGGAGGCGGCGGAGGCAAGGTGCTCGAGCTCCCGCCGGGCATCGCCGTCAAGGACGTCAAGGCCGCCTACGGACGGATCGAGGTCCTCCATGGCGTCGACCTGGTGGTGCCGCCGGGGAGCGTGTTCGCCCTCCTCGGGCCCAACGGTGCCGGAAAGTCGACCCTGCTCAAGGTGATCAGCGGTCGGATGCGGCCGACCTCGGGAGAGGTGCTCATCGGCGACAGGCCGGTGGGGAAGGCCCCGACGGAGAAGCTGGCACGGAACGGCCTCTGTGCCATCCCCGAGGGACGCGGGATCTTCCCCAACCTCACGGTGCGGGAGAACCTGCGGATCTGGACCTACCGCGGCGGCATCGGCACCAAGGAGGTCGAGGACCGGACGTTCGAGACCTTCCCCCGCCTGAAGGAACGGCGCCGGCAGATGGCCGGGACGTTGTCGGGCGGTGAGCAGCAGATGCTGGCCATCTCGCGGGCCCTGGTCACCGAGCCGAAGGTGCTCCTGCTCGACGAGCTGTCGATGGGCCTCGCCCCGCTCGTCGTGGGCGAGCTCTACGAGCTGGTGGCCACGCTGGCCGGGCAGGGGATGACCATCCTCCTCGTCGAGCAGTTCGTCACCACTGCACTGTCGGTGGCCGGCCGGGCAGCCATCATGGTGCACGGCCGGATCGAGCAGCAGGGAACCCCCGAGAAGATGGCGGAAGCCGCGCTCAGCGTCTACCTGGCTTGAGCCCTCACGCTTCGTCGGCCAGCACCACATCCACGTCGGGCTCGTCGGCCACCCGGGTCACCAACGACAGGACGCCGCCGGCGTCGCGGAGGTCGTCCTCGGCCGAACGGAGGGCGGCGATGCGCTGCTGAGTATCGGAGACGGTGAGCGTGGCCACCTGTGACCGCATCGACCGCTTCGCCGTGGTCTTTGTCCTCCGGACGAGGCCGAGGACGTGGGCGACCACGTCGAGGGCCGACTCGCTCCCGCCCGTCGGAATCGCGTGCGCGCCGAACTCGGATGCCGTGGGCCACGGGGCGGTGTGGATCGAACCCACCTGCCACCACGACCACACCTCTTCGGTCACGAAGGGGAGGATCGGGGCCAGGAGCCGGAGCAGGATCGAGAGCGCCAGCGCCAGCGCGGCCTGCGCCGAGGCCGGTCCGGGCTGTGCGGCATCCCCGTAGGCCCGTGTCTTGACCAGCTCGAGGTAGTCGTCGCAGAACGCCCAGAAGAACGCCTCGGTGCGTTCGAGGGCCCGGGCGTAGTCGTACTCCTCGAACGCTGTGGTGGCCTCGTCGACCACGCCGGACAGGCGGGCCAGCATGTCGCGATCGATGGGTGCGGTGATCGCCTCGATGCCGGGTGCGACCACGGTGCCGTCCGAATCGGTCAGGCGCCCGAGAGCGAACCGCGAAGCGTTCAGCACCTTGATGGCCAGGCGCCGGCCCACCTTCATCTGTCCCTCGTCGAAGGCCGTGTCGGTCCCCGGTCGTCCACCCGCCGCCCAGTAGCGGACCGCGTCGGCCCCGTGCTGCTCCAGCAGGGGCAGCGGTGTGACCACCATCCCCTTCGACTTCGACATCTTCTTGCGGTCGGGGTCGAGCACCCAGCCGGAGATGGCCGCGTCCGACCACGGCAGCGAGTCGTGCTCGAGCTCGGAGCGGACCACGGTGGAGAACAGCCAGGTCCGGATGATCTCATGGGCCTGGGGTCGCAGGTCCATGGGGAAGACCCGGGCGAACAGGTCGGGGTCGTCCTCCCACCCGGCGGCGATCTGGGGGGTGAGCGACGAGGTGGCCCAGGTGTCCATCACGTCGGGGTCACCGGTGAATCCCCCGGGCACGCCACGCCGGTCCTCGGTGTAGCCGTCGGGCGCGTCCGTCGACGGGTCGACGGGGAGCCGGTCCTCGGAGGCGAAGAGGGGGGAGTCGAAGACGACCTCTCCCGAGTCGGCGACCGGGTACCACACCGGAAAGGGAACGCCGAAGAACCGCTGCCGACTGATGTTCCAGTCGGCGTTGAGCCCCTCCACCCAGCTCCGGAAGCGGTGGGCCATGTAGGGCGGGTGCCACGACAGCTCCTCGCCACGGGCCAGCAGGCGGTCGCGGAGCGGGAGCGTTCGGACGAACCACTGGCGGGACGAGACGATCTCGAGGGGGCGTTCCCCCTTCTCGTAGAACTTGACCGGATGGGTGATCGGGCGGGGCTCCCCGATGAGGGCGCCCGACTCGGCCAACAGCTCGACGATGCGGGACTGGGCCTGCTTCACCGTGCGGCCCACCAGCTCGTCGTAGACGTCCGCCGCCACGTCGGGCGCGTCCGATCCCCAGCCCTCGACGCCCCAGTCGACGGGGAGCAGCCGGCCGTCACGGCCGACCACGGTGTGGGTGGGCAGGGACAGCTCCCGCCACCACACCACGTCGGTGGTGTCGCCGAAGGTGCAGATCATGGCGATGCCCGTCCCTTTTTCCGGATCGGCGAGCTCGTGGGCCACGACGGGCACCTGCACGTCGAAGAGCGGGGTGCTCACCGACGTGCCGAACAAGGGCCGGTAGCGCTCGTCGTCGGGGTGGGCGACGAGGGCCACGCAGGCCGGGAGGAGCTCGGGGCGGGTGGTCTCGATGTCGACGGAGCCTTCCGCTCCCGTCCGGGGGAATCGGATGCGGTGGTAGGCACCGGGGCGCTCCCGGTCCTCCAGCTCGGCCTGGGACACCGCCGTGCGGAAGTCGACGTCCCACAGGGTGGGCGCCGTGTGCTGGGACACCTGGCCCCGGTGGGCCAGCCGGAGGAAGCCGCGCTGGGACACCCGCTGGGCCCGCTCCGAGATGGTGGCGTAGGTGTGCGACCAGTCCACTGACAGGCCGAGGGTGCGCCACAGGTGCTCGAAGACCTGCTCGTCCTCGGCGGTCAGCTGATGGCAGAGGGCGACGAAGTTCGGCCGCGACACGGAGATCGGCTCCTTGCCCGGCGTCTCCGGGGGCACGAACCCGGGGTCGAAGGGGAGGCTCGGATCGCAGCGGACGCCGAAGTAGTTCTGCACCCTGCGCTCCGTGGGGAGCCCGTTGTCGTCCCACCCCATCGGGTAGAACACCGCCCGGCCGCGCATGCGGTGGAACCGGGCCACCGCGTCGGTGTGGGTGTAGGAGAAGACGTGGCCGATGTGGAGGGATCCCGACACGGTCGGCGGCGGGGTGTCGATGGAGAACACCTCGCTCCGGTTGGCGGAGCGGTCGAAGGCGTAGGTACCGTCCTCCTCCCACCGAGCCGACCACCGGGCCTCGAGTCCCTCGAGCCCGGGCTTGTCGGGGATGCCGGTCGGGCGGCGGGCCGCCGGCGTGGATCCGTTCGTCTGCTCGGGCATGATCGGGTTACCGTACCCTGCGTGCTCACGCTCCACGACACCGCCACCGGACAGGTGGCCCCCCTGCGGCTGCGGACGCCCGGTAAGGTCTCCCTGTACGTCTGCGGGCCCACCGTGGACGGCGTCCCCCACCTGGGCCACGGCCGCTTCTCGCTGGTCTTCGACGTGCTCCGGCGCTACCTCCTCTTCGCCGGGCTGGACGTGACCTATGTCTCCAACATCACCGACATCGAGGACAAGATCATCGACCGGGCCGCCGACCAGGGCATCCCGATCGCCGAATTCACCGCGGGCAACGAGGCGGTGTGGTGGGAGGCGATGAACGCCCTCGGTGTCCTCCGCCCCGACGAGACCCCCCACGCCACCGCCTACGTCGACCGGATGATCGCCCTGGTGGCCGACCTCGTGGGGCGTGGCGTGGCCTACGAGACCGGCGACGGGGTCTACCTGTCGGTGGCCGACGTGCCCGGCTACGGCCTGCTCGCCCGTCAGCCCCTCGAGTCGTTGCGGGCCGGTGCCCGGGTGGAGGCCGACGAGGACAAGCGTTCGCCCCTCGACTTCGTGCTCTGGAAGAAGGCGAAGCCAGGCGAGCCCTCGTGGGAGGCTCCCTGGGGGGCGGGCCGACCCGGGTGGCACACCGAGTGCGTGGTGATGTCCCTCGACCTGCTGGGCGATGGCTTCGAGCTCCACGGCGGGGGGCTGGACCTGATGTTCCCTCACCACGAGAACGAGCGGGCCCAGGCGGTCGCCTCGGGACGCGAGTTCGCCCGCCACTGGATGCACAACGGCTGGGTCACCGTGGGCGGCGAGAAGATGTCGAAGTCGCTGGGCAATTTCACCTCGCTGTCGGACCTGCTCGCCCGCAGCGACGGCCGCGCCTACCGCCTGCTCGTACTGCGGTCCCACTACCGTTCGCCCATCGAGGTCACCCCGGACACCATCGTCGACGCCGAGGCCGGGTTGGCCCGGCTGGACGAACTGGGCCGTCGCTTCGAGCTCGTCGATCCGCTGGTCGACGGCCCGGTGGTGGACTCCGGGTCCGCTGCCGGAGCGGGGGTCGACGCCGACGCGGTGGCACGCTTCCGCCAGCGCATGGACGACGACCTCGACACGCCCGGGGCCCTGGCCATCGTCTTCGATCTGGTGCGCCAGGCCAACGCCTCCGCCGACGCCAACGACTCGCCGGGGGCGTTGCGCGCTGCACGCACCGCGGGGTGGTTGTGCGCGGCGCTGGGGCTGCCCCTCCGTCGTGGGGCCGACGGCGAGATCGACCCGGCGAGCGTGGAGTTGGTGCAGCGGCGCGACCAGGCGCGGGCCGAGCGGAACTGGGCGGAGGCCGACGCCCTGCGGGGGGAGCTGGAACAGGCGGGCTGGCTTGTCGAGGACGGCCCCGACGGCACCCGCATCCGCCGCCGGTGAACACGGCATCCGCCGCCGGTGAACACTGCGTGAACACCGTGCGAGGAGGCCGATCCACTGTTGATCCGGCGGATCGTGCTGCTAGTTTTTCAGGTCAGAGATTCCCCATCGGTGGGCGGGCGAGAACCTGCCCGGGAGGGTCGGGAGCCAGCCACCCGTGAGGATTCCCTGTGCACGCTGCGTGTGAAGGAAAGGGGAACGCCACCGTGGCTTCCGGGACAGTCAAGTGGTTCAACGCTGAGAAGGGCTTCGGCTTCATCTCTCAGCCGGATGGAGGGGCCGATGTGTTCGTGCACCACTCCAGCATCCAGATGAGCGGGTTCCGCTCGCTGGAGGAGGGCCAGGCAGTGGAGTTCGACCTGCAGGAGGGCCCCAAGGGGCTCCAGGCGGTGGACGTGCGCTTCGCCCAACCCGCCTAGGGCCGGCACTCCCCCGGGCCAGCTGCCCGCGCACCGGTTGCCTGCTGCGGCGTCGACGCGTCGCGGTCGGGTGCGCGCCGCCCTCGGTTGGCGGCCGCCGCGTCACGGAACCTCCGCCGACGTCGCCCGAAGCCGCACCTCGACGGCGCCAGGCCGCTCCATGGCTACCGCATCGCCCCGTGGGTGGCAGGTGGCCACTCTATTTGTTACTATTGAGTAACTACGACGGAGACCACCGAAGTACACGAACGGTGGACGGTGCGGTCGATGGACCGCAACCGGCGGCCCGGACGTGAACGGCTCTCGGGCCAGAACGGAGGAAGGCACCATGGCTGAGTTCTCACTGGACCTCAACGAGGATCAACTGCAGATCCAAAAGTGGGTCCACGACTTCGCGGAGACCGTTGTCCGACCTGCCGGCCACGAGTGGGACGAGCGTGAGGAGACTCCCTGGCCGATCATCGAGGAGGCCGCCCGGATCGGGCTGTACTCCTTCGACTTCATCAGCCAGGCCTTCTTCGACGAGAGCGGGCTGTTGATGCCCATCGCCGCCGAGGAGATGGCCTGGGGAGATGCCGGAATCGGGCTGGCCATCTTCGGAAGCACCCTGGGTCTGGCCGGCATCGCCGGTAACGGCACACCGGAGCAACTGATGGAGTGGGGCCCGCAGTGTTTCGGCACACCGGAGAAGATCCAACTGGCCGCCTTCTGCGTGTCCGAGCCCGATGCCGGATCCGACGTGTCGTCGCTGCGCACCCGGGCGGTGTACGACGAGGCCAAGGACGAGTGGGTTCTCAACGGCACCAAGACGTGGATCACCAACGGCGGCATCGCCGACATCCACGTGGTGGTTGCCTCGGTCGACCCCGAGCTCGGCTCCAGGGGCCAGGCGAGCTTCATCGTCCCGCCCAACACCCCGGGCATCCGCCAGGGCCAGAAGTTCCTGAAGATGGGCATCCGTGCCTCCCACACCGCCGAAGTGGTGATGGACGACTGCCGGATACCCGGGCACTGCCTGCTGGGCGGCAAGGACAAGCTCGACGAGAAGCTGGCCCGCGCCCGCGAGGGGAAGCGCTCGACCAGCCAGGCGGCGATGAAGACTTTCGAGGCATCCCGTCCCACGGTCGGGGCCCAGGCCTTGGGTATCGCCCGAGCCGCCTACGAGTACTCGCTCGAATACGCCAAGGAGCGCAAGGCCTTCGGGCGGGCCATCATCGAAAACCAGGGGATCGCCTTCAAGCTGGCCGACATGAAGACCCGCATCGATGCGTCCAGGATGCTGGTCTGGCGGGCATCGTGGATGGGTCGCAACGGCAAGGAGTTCACCTCGGGCGAAGGCTCGATGTCCAAGCTCTTCGCCGGTGAGACCGCTGTCTACGTGACCGATGAGGCCATCCAGATCATGGGTGGCTACGGCTACATCCGCGAGCACCCGGTCGAGCGTTGGCACCGCGACGCGAAGATCTACACCATCTTCGAGGGGACCAGTGAGATCCAGCGGCTGATCATCGCCCGGGCCATCTCCGGGGTGCACATCAAGTAGCTGAGCTGGGATTTTGCTTCGGGCGACCAGTCGGAGACGGCCGGGGCTCGGGTCACCGAAACTGGGCGAAATGGGACTCTTGTCCTACTTTGTCCTACTTCTTGCTAACGTTCGCCCATGGCGACGATCCGCGAACGCAGCCCCGGGGTCTGGCAGGTCCGGGTCTTCACGGGTCGCAACGGCACGGGTCGTCCGACACAGATGGCGGTCACCGTCCGGGGCGGCGAGCGTGAGGCGTTGCGCGAGGCCGCCCGGCTGGAATCGACGCCCCAACGGGGTGCTGAGGGCCGAATCGTGGCCGACGCCCTGTCGGCCTGGCTCGAGCGCAACGAGGGTTCGTACACGCCGGCCAGTCTGCGCGACCAGACCAGTCGGGTCCGCCTTGTCACCGAGGACCAGATCGCCCGGACGCCACTCGCCCGACTCGGCGTCGCCGAGGTGGACCGCTGGCTCACCCGGATGCGGCGCTCTGGTTTGGGTGAGTCGGCGATCCGCAATCGCCTGACCGTGCTGCGTGCGGCGCTCCAGCAGGCCGTCGTGTGGGGCTGGATCACTTCGAATCCGGCCGCCCTGACCAGAGCACCTGGGGTGAAGCGCTCGCCTCGAGGAGTGATGAGTCCCGACGACGCCATTGCCGTGATCAAGGCGGCCACCGACATCGACCCGGTCGCTGGGTTGGCGCTCCGGGTTGGCGCCGTGGCCGGAGCGCGTCGGGCCGAGATCGCCGCCCTCCGGTGGACCGACCTGGACGGCTCGTTGCTCACCATCGACTCGGCCATCACCGTCATCCGCGGCAGTGGCGAGGGCCCCGAGGCTCCGAAGTTGGTCGACACGCGCACCAAGACCGCCGAGCGGCACACGGTCACCCTGGACGCTGAGACCGTCCGGCTGTGGGGCGAGCTTCGATCCGAGCGCGAACCCTACGGTCCGTACGTCTTCAACATCGGCAAGGAACCGGCGAACCCTGATCGGATCGGGTGGTGGTGGCGGCGTGCCCGGGAGGCGGCGGGTATCGACAAGCACTGGCGCCTCCACGACCTGCGACACTTTTCGGCGACCATGGCGATTGCCGGGGGCCACGACGTGCGATCCGTCGCCCATCGCCTGGGTCATGCAGACCCGGCGATGACGCTGCGGGTCTACGCCCATGCGGTCGAGGCGGCCGATCAGGGCATCGCCGAGCTGTTGGGGAGCGTCCTTGGCGGTGACCCCGGCAGCACCGGGGTCGTCAACTGAGGATGAGCCGCACCGTCCTCTCCCAGCGAACGTGGTGCCACGGCTGACGTCGTACGTCACGCTTCGCCCCAGAGTTCCGGTGCCCCACATTGCAGATGATGGATCGGCTCCGGTTCAGGATCCGATCGTCACCATCGCCCGCAGGGCGTCGACCGGGACACGCAGCAGGCGCCCACCGACTCGAATGCACGGGATGCCCTCGGTACCGCCGGTTGCCTCGAACCGGCGGGCCAGGTCGTAAGCCGCCGATCGGCCGATCCGGAGGATCCTTGCCGCTTCCGGGATGGTGAGCAGCTCGACATGGTGGACGGGGCCAACATGCGTTGACGATGCAGTGGCATCCACATCGGGGTCTTGGTCCTGGTATCTGGTCATGGTCATCTCCTCGAACAACGCTGATCCGTCGCGTCTTGTGATCTCTTCCAGTCCGGCGGCAAGCGAGTTGTGCTCTTACGACGCAGGGGCGATCCCTCCGTACCGGTTCATTCTCAGAACGCCCACCCATGTCGTCACCCTGACCACCAACCGCCGACAGGCCGACCCCGGCCAGCAGTGGGAACGGGACGCCCTGGTCGCCCTCCGGGAGGGCAACGTGGCTCCGGCCGTCCACGCTTACGGCGACCACGGCCGGGTCACCATCGCCGGCACCATCGCCGGCACCATCGACGAGGCCCGCCAGCGATTGATCGCCGACTGGTGGGCCGTCCACCACCAGCACACCACGGCCATCCTGGCCGTCCGACGGGTGGACGTGAGGACCCTGAACGAACTGGCCCGAGCCCGAAGACAGGCGGCCGGTGAGCTCGGTCAGGAGTTCAGGGTGGGGGAGAAGACCTACAGCGTCGGCGACCGGGTGATCTTCGAGCGGAACCAACGGGTGAGGGAGGTGGACCGACTCGACAGGGGCAGTGGAACCGGCCTGGTCCGGATCCGCAACGGCACCTTCGCCACGGTGGTCGGGGTCACTGATGTCGCTGACAGGGATCCGACCCACAACGCCAGGACCAGGGAGGGTGACGTCACCCTCGGCCAAGGTGACGTTGCTGCATCTGAGTTCACGGGCGTTGACGAGTTGGAGGCCATTCACGAGCGGGAGGCCCACCGGGAGGCAGTCTCCACCCTGGTCGTCGAGCTGGACGACGGGTCCCGGGCCGTCCTGCCCCGTGACTACGCCGAGCACTCGACCAGCCTCGGGTATGCCCTGACCGTGTTCCGGTCTCAGGGGATCACCGCCGACCACGCCTTCGGTCTTGGCGGGGACACCCTCTTTCAGGAAGCCGGCTACACCCAGCTTTCCCGAGGTCGGTTGTCCAACAACCTCTACGTGGCTGCTCCCGACTGCCCGCGGTGGGAGGTTGGCCACCTCTCGGAGGACACCACCGAGCGAGACCAACTCACAGCCTTGGTCGACGCGCTGTCCTCGTCCCGGGAGCAGATCATGGCCCGGGACCATCTCGCGAGTCGGCCTGCCATTTCCCCCGATGACCTCGACAACGTCTATCGCCAGCACACCGACCTCGGGCGGTGGCTCGCCGAGCACGCGCCGGCCGATGTGACCGACCATCTGGCCGAGTCCTGGAACCGAGACTACGAAGCCCGGACTGCCGGCCGGGAGGTCCGAGACAGCCGTGATGAGCTGGCCACGCTGGCTCACGCGCAGCGGCATCGCAATGACTGGGTCGCCCACCATCAGCACGAGATCACCGCCTGGTCGCAACTGGATGGAACCATCCGCCGCTACGAATATCGCCTCGGCCAGGCAGCAGCATTTGCCCGTCCCGAGCACGTCACCAGCCTCCTCGGGCCGCTCCCCGAGCGCATCACCGAAACTGAACGGTGGCAGGTAGCCGCCGGTGCCATCGAGGCCTACCGGAGCCGCTGGAGTATCGTCGGAGAGGCCACCATCGAATCCCAGCCAACCAACCCCGAGCAACGGGCCCACTGGGACGCGATGGCGGCGACTCTGGCATCGGCCGGCTTCATCAGCCCTGGTGGCACATCCGGGCAGGAGGCCGACGCGCCTTGGTTGGCATCGCTGTGGGATCGGGTGCGGGATCTTGATCGCGTCAGGGACGAAGCGAATCTCGAGCGCGTGGCAGCCGGTGCGCCGCAGCCCTTCTCATGGTCCAGCGGTCGTGACTCTGGCTACGACCGTGGTCGTGACGATGGTTTCGGGCTGTGACGCAGGCGCACGCCTAGGTGCCGCACCGCGCCCCACTTCGACGCCCAAGGGCCGAGGTTCTGCGCCGACGATCCGTATGCATGGCCACAATCGCGGTTGCGTCCGGCAACAAGTACCGAGGTGCTCCCAGGCGATGTCATCTTGCATGGCGGAACGGCACGGCGGGAGCCACAGCTGCTGCCCAGGATCTCGCGATCGCCATCCGGTGGGCGACACCACGTCCTCCTGTGCTCAGCCCCGGTATCGTGGGGATATGGCCCCGGCGCGTCCGATCATGTCTGGCGACAAGTGGGCGGCTGCCGATGTGCGTCGCCCACCCACTCCCGATGACGTGACCATCACCCTGGACGGCCGGCGGATCGACTCGAAGGAGAAGGCGATCGCATGGCTGGCCGAGATCGAGGCCGACCGTGCAGCCGGTAAGAAGGCTGCCGACAACCTTGCCTGACACTCCCTCCCCTGACGTCGCTCGCCTCACGGACCCCTCGACCGCCACGGTGTCGATTACCTGGTGATTGGCGGCATAGCCACCCGGGCCTACGGGGCCGAACGGCCCACCGGCGACTTCGACTGCCTGGTGCGCCGAAGCGCCGAGAATTTCGACCGGCTGGCTGCCGCCATGCGAGAGCTGAACGCCCACCTGCGAGTCGGGGGCCTCAGCGATGACGAGGCGGCCGCCCTGCCGGTCCAGTTGGACGGCCTCACTCTCAGCCGGTCACAGATCTCAACATGGACGACCGACGCCGGGTACCTCGACGTGTTGGTCGACATGGTCAACCGCCAGGGCCACCGGCAGCGGTACGAGAACCTCGAAGGCGCCGCCGAGGAGCTCACCGTTGCAGGTGTCCAGGTCCGCGTGGCCGGACTGGAGGACATCATCGCCTCGAAAGAGCACGCCGGGCGCCCCAAGGACCACGAAGCGCTCCCCGAGCTCTACCGGCTTCGTGACGCCTCGACGGGGGACACGTCCTCGGGCGGGTAGCCGAACCAGGTCTGCATCGGCACGCGCTTCGCCGTGCATACTTGCAGACTATTAGCACGCCCGAGGTGCCGCTCTGCGCTGCAGCCAGGATGGCAACGCCCGTCGTTCTGGCGTGTCGTTCTGATCCTCCTCGACGACGCAATTCGCCGACTCGGTGTGGTCGCCAGATCCTTGACCCAGGGCGCCCGCAGGTATCTGCCGGCGCCCAGACTGCCGGGATGGTCAGCGGGCAGCGCCAGCGATGTAGGTGGACACGATGTACGTGGCATGGCGGTCCAGGGACACCCGGGCCCGATCGTAACGCATCGTGGTCCGTGGGTCAGCATGTGAGGCAGCTTCTTGCACGTCGCGTAGCGGCACCCCAGCATCAAGGGCTGCCGTGATGAATGCGTGGCGCAACGCATGGGGGCCGATTGGCTTCGTGATCCCAGCACGGCGGGCGACACGCTGAACGATCCGGCTGGCCCCGTGACGGTCAAGGCGCCGACCGTCCGCCGTGACGAAGATCGGACCGCTGTCACGTTCTCCGATGGCCAGATCGACTGCCCGCGCCGTACGAGGTGCCAACGGGATGGTGACGGTCTTCCCGCCCTTGCGAAGGATGGTGAGTGTCCGATGACCCCGCTCGAGGCCCAGGGCCTCGATGTCGGCTCCGATCGCTTCGGAGACCCGGAGCCCGTTCAGCGCTAGCAGTGAAACCAGCGCATGCTCGGCTGCAGGCCCGAGCCCGGCGGCAACGAGCAACGCTCCTACCTCGTTTCGGTCTAAGCCGATGGCATGGGATTCGTAATCGATCCGAGGTCGACGGACGTGAACCGCCGGAGAGCGGGCGATGAGACCTTCCTCCTCGGCATAGCGGTAGAAGCCGGTCACGGTGCACAGTCGGCGACCGACGGTGGCCATTGCCCGACCCCGAGCTTCCAGCTCCCGTCCGTAGGCCTCGATGTCGCTTCACCGGACCTCGAAGAGACCCAGGTGGCGCTCATCGCAGAAGGCGACGAACTGACGAAGATCCAGCGCATAGGCGTCGCGGGTGAGCCCACGGTAGCCGCCAAGGAACCCGGCAAGGGCTACGTGTTCAGGACCGGCAAGCTCCGGATCGTAGACGACAATCGCTGTTGATGTGGTGGTCATGGGATGCCTCCCGAGTCGATGGGACTCGGGGGACGAGGCGACCGGGCCCCAGATGGATGAGATCACCACCGTAGTTCTGGCGCGTCGTTCGGTGCCCGAGCGGGTGCGGTCGCCGGCACCCGCAACACCGGCTGCCGGACGCGGTTCTCAATGCCTTGACGGCCTCCGTGCTTGCTCCTGTTGCTGCGCCCGCAACGGCACTTCAGCCGCACCTTCCGACGAGATGAGCGAACTCAAATCACGGGCACGAGGGATGGGTCGAGCAGGCTGCGGTCGCCGTCGAAACCATGGCGAAGAGCGGCCTCGACATCTTCGTGCGGAGTGCCCATCTGGACGGCACTGACTTCGTCCAGACGCCGGTAGTGCTGCTCGTCAAGCCTCAGTTCCAACGACCGCAGGTATTCCTCCAGGTGGGCCGGGGAGCGAGGGCCCACGATCGGGATCAGGGCCGTCGGAGCCAGCTCGGCCCGGCGGCGCAACCAGGCCAGAGAGACCTGCACGGCTGTGCTGTTGATCTCGTCGGCGATCGCCAACACCGCATCGACCACGGCAGTCCGCTGGGCGGTGCCCTCCACGGCGTCGCCGCGAGCACTCAGCCTGCCCGTCTCGCCTTCTCGGTACTTGCCGGTGAGGAGTCCACCGCCCAAGGGGGAGTAGAGCACGACGCCCAGGCCATGGGCCTCGGCCATCGGTAGCAGTTCCCGCTCGGCTGACCGCTCCACCAGGCTGTATTCGGACTCGATGCCGGCCACCGGGGTAAGGCCGCGGAGGTCGGCCCGGACTGCGGCACCGGCGACGCGCCACGCCGGGAAGTTGGACAGTCCGCCGTAAATGACCTTTCCAGAACGGACCAGGTCGTCGAATCCGGCCAGAATCTCTTCGATCGGCGTCGTCCCGTCAGGGAAGTGCGGCATAAACACGTCCACGTAGTCCGTGTCGAGACGCCGCAGGCTCGCCTCCAGGGAACGGATCATGGTCTTGCGGCTGTTACCGGTCGTCCCTGGGAGCGACCCGGCCCGCCTCGTCCCGCTGTACTTCGTGATCACCACATAGTCGTCTCGATCCCGGCCGAGCAGCCCACCGAGCACGGATTCCGCTTCCCCGTCTTGATAGATGTTGGACGAGTCGAACGTCGTCCCGCCCGCAGTGACGAAGGCTTCAAAGATCTGACGGGAAGCCTCCAATCCCGCTCCGGCGTCGGAGGTGCTGAAGTTGGCAGTGCCGAGTGCATACTCGGACACCCGCAGCCCGGTCTTCCGGCCGAAGGTCTCAAAACGCATGGCGGCTCCTCGATGTTGGTGGCGGTGCGGGTACGCTGCCCGGACACTACCAAACAAAGTGAAGGGTCATTCACCTTATGCCGAAGGTAGGTCAGGCTTACCTCGATGCCCGCCGCAATCAGATAGTGGACGCCGCCCGCGCCCGATTCACCAGCCACGGCTTCGCCCGGACCTCGATGGCTGACATCGTTGCCGAGTCCGGCCTCTCCACCGGGTCGATCTACCGGTATTTCACGAGCAAGGACGAGATCATCATCGCCGTCTGCGAGCAGGGAAGCGAGGCGTTCCCGTCGGCGCTCACCGTCGAAGCCGTCAACGATTTTCTAGAGCATGTCCGGGCCATGGCCCGGGAGAAAGGACATGCTCGTTTGGTCGCCCAGATCTACGCCGAGGCAGCGCTGTCCCCTGCGCTGGCGGCGATCGTTGCTAAGCAGCTTGCGGTGATGCGCGAAGCGGTTGCCGATCTGATTCGGGACGACCGCCAAGACGATGCCGAAGAGATCGCTGAGGCGTTTGTGACCATCGGCATCGGTTACAGCCAGCAGCTTGCCGTGCGGGGCGACCTCGATCCAGCGCCCTTCGCCAGAGCATTGATGTCGGTACTTCAGGGGTAGTCCCGTGAGTCGTCGGGCCTTGCCGCCGGTATCCCTGATCGCCGGTTCGCGGCGGGGGCAAAGTCGCCCAACGCCGAGCATGCTTGCCGTCCGCGACCGCGCCGGAAGTGCCGTTCTGTGCTGCAACCAGGGTGGCGACGACCGTCGTTCTGGCTCGTTGTTCGGCGCCCCAGCGGGCGCGGTCGGCGGCGCCCACGGAACTGGCTGCGGGGCGCGGTTCCGCATGCTCTTCAGCCGGGGCGGGCGGCCTCCCGTGCTTGCTCCTGTTGCTGCGCCCGGAACGGCACATTCGGGCGTGTGGAAGAGTTAGGGTCCCACGGGCTACCACCCACCGTTGACTACTGAATCGGACGGCACGAAATGGCGAGGCTCGATGGTCCAGCCCGGCCGAGCCCAGTGTCGTGGCTACGCGGGCCGTTGATCGCGGCGCCAGGGATGAGTTCGACACGACGGCAGCGTCTTACTCAGGAATGCATCGCGACTAGGTCTAGGCAAGGAGCACACCATGGCAAACTCATCGTGACCGAGTTCGTGACGCTCGACGGAGTGGCACAGGCGCCTGGAGGGCCCGACGAGGACCGCGACGGCGGCTTCGCCCACGGCGGGTGGCAGGCGCCACTGGCGGACCAGGAGTCGGGCGGGGTCATATTCGAGCAAGCGAGGAGCATGGACGCCCTGCTCCTCGGGCGAAGGACCTACGAGATCTTTGCCGACTACTGGCCAAGTGCTCCGCAGGAGATCCCGTTCACCCGCCTGCTCAACGGCGTCCCCAAGTACGTTGCCAGCCGCACGCTCGCCAGCCCTCTCGCCTGGCAGGGCTCGACGCTCGTCGCCGACGACCTCGCCGAGAGCATCACCGCTCTCAAGGAGCGCCACGACGAAGTCCACGTCATCGGCAGTCTCGACCTCTTGCAGTCTCTGCTGCGCTTCGGCCTCGTCGACCGGATGAGCTTGTGGCTGTACCCGGTGCTACTCGGCAGCGGCAAGCAGATGTTCGCCGACGGGACCGTGCCCACGGCGCTGCGCCTCACCGAATCGGTCACCTACCCGAGCGGCACGCTCCACCTCACCTACGAGACCACCGGCGTGCCCACGTACGGCAGCCTCGCTATCGAGGAGTAGGACCTGCCTCTGAACGCCGGAGCCGGGCGGGTATTAATCAGAAGGGTGACCTCACCGCCTGCTGACAATCGTTTCGATGATGCCAAGCACGATCACCACGATCATGGCGTTGCGACCGCCTTGGCTCAGCCAGATGGACCATCCGCTGCTCTCGGCCGTCTCTTCCTCACCTACCGGCGGATCACCCAAGAGTCCCCATGGGTACTCCGAGGTCAGCATCAAGAAATACCCCCCAAGGCGCAATTGGAATCGGATCACCGCACGTGCTGCCTCGTAGAGCGGAATCGGCAAGCTACCAGTGAAGGTGATCATGGCCCAGCTCCCCACAGAGATGATCCCCAGACCGGCACCAACCACAGAGCCGACGATGGCTGCAGGGATTACCAAGATGATCCGGAATAGAACAGCCAGACGATTGAGCGGAGCCCGCTCAGGGATGGAGATCTGAATCGGGTAATTGAGATCCTCATCGATGGAGAAGGGCGGGTAGGCGTCGGTCAGGAAGTAAAGGTAACCATTGACACGAACCCCCCATCGAAGGGTACCGGAGAGGAAATTCTGGGCGAAGCCAGGAAGTTCGCCGGTGAACAGGGCTCCGAACCAACCGACAACTGCGACGAAGAAGGCTCCGATGTAGACGAAGGTCAATACGACCAATTGTGGGATCACCCAGATGAAGCGCAGGGCAGCGGTGAGCCGATCTCGCTCCACCGGTTGGTTCGAGCGAAAATTGAGCGGACGAGGTGACGCGCCTGGTGTGGTTGGGTTCATCGACACGGATTTCGCCCTCCTCTGACCAGTTCGCCAGATGGTACTCCAGACCTTGCCTAAAAGAAGAGTCTTGCTAGCCGGACGGCTCGGCCGCCACCTGCCCCAGCTCGCTGCCGGTTCGCGGCGTTGGCCCAAGCGACACGACCCCAAGCATGCTTGCAGTGTGCGAGCACGCCCGAGGTGCCGTTCTGCGCTACGGACAGGGTAGCGAAGGTCGTCGTTCTGCGCGTCGTTCGGTGCTCCCTGCAATGCGCTCGATCGCCGATTCGGGGTCCGCTGACATCCCTCGCCACTCCCAGTCCCTGCGGTCTGCGGTCTGCGGTCTGCGGTCTGCGGCGAACGTTATGTGCGCCGGGGAAGCCCATCCGGCATCGTTGCTGCTCGCGAGAGTTTCCTGCGCCCGGAACGGCACTTCCGGGCGTGTGGGAACCTGCCCATGCGAACCAGACGCTGGACTCACGGTGGACCCTTCGCTCACAACATGAACCACGAAGGACAGCGATGACCCAGATCTCCTTGCCGATGCCAACCGTCGAAGAAGCACGAGCCGCTCTCGGGGGCCAATTTGATCCTGACAAGACGCTCAACGGCGCAATCGCACTTGCAGCGTCGGGCGATCTCGCAGTCCCAGCCGTCGCACTCATGAAAGCAGTCTTCGCCTGCCCCGCAGCTAACGCACGATTGCGGGAAGCAATGATTCTGCGAACCGCGGTGCGCTTGAACTGCGCCTACGCGGTGCACGCTTCCACTCGAATAGCACTCAACAGCGGGCTTTCACAATCTGAGATAGAAGCTCTCACCGCAGACGACCAAGTCACCGGAGTGGATCGAGTCATCGTCCTGATCGCTCGGATGGCGGATGACATCGCGGATCGAGCAACGCTCGGAGAGGACTTGTTGGAGGCAGCGATGGAGCAATGGGGTGTCGATGACACGCGGAAGCTGATCCTGATGCTGGGCTGGTTCAATCTCGTGAACCGTTACGAAAGCGCATGCCGCGTCCCCAACGACTCCGACGAGAAGCTTGTGAGATCGTCGGGACCGATCTAGAGGCGGCCCCATTTCTTGGCCGGTGAGCGAATGCTCCGGACGCGCAAAGTGGCAGCGCCACTCTTGGCATCCCCTATTGCCGGCTTGGTGACCAACGGTGGCACATCGGAGCCACCCGTCAACCTGAAGGCGGCGTGCGCTATGGGCTACTCAGCAGAGGGCCCGAGACTGAATACCCGCGACCATCGTCGGCCATGAACTGCAGTGTTTTGAGTGGGTGTCCCGCGCCTCCGGAGATGCTCTTGATTGAACTTCTGCTCGCGACCATTGCCTGTCGGGGACCGGCCTGATCTGGGCATCCTGCTGATCATGAGGACAGTCCCCCGGGTTCACGGCGCATTGGTAGCCGTCTCCGGGAGCTCCGTGAAGTCCGGGCGCCGGAGGATTGGCTATCTCAAACTGGGGCGCGCCAAGAGGGTCGCCCGGTCACCGGCCTGCGGCGAAGGCAGGCGGGTGGACTCTGGTCCTGCCGTTACCACGCTCCGTCTTGATGCCGAACTCAGGGTCGATTCCACGATGGCGCAGCGTGCGCAACGAATTGATCGAACGTCACGGGTGGTTCGGTGACAAGCTCCGCCAGTCCATTGGTGATTCGATCCTCGGCGCCTTCGGCGATGATGAGGTCCATAAAGGCGAGCGTCTGAGCGTGTGGCTCGATCAGTCCATTGGCGACGTGGCGCGCTACCAGCTCATCGAAGGTCAGCGGGTGGTGAGTGACGACTTCGCCGATCGCACCGCTGATACGCCTGGCGACCTCGTCATAGCTGAGCAGATCGGGCCCGGTCAGCACGAAGTCTGAGTTCGGAGCGTCCTTCGCGGTCAGGGCTGCTGCTCCCGCACGTGCGATGTCGCGGGCGCTGATGAAGGGGACCCGCCCGTGCCCCGTAGCGGTGTAGATGGCCCGTTCGTCACGAATGGTGGTGCAGTGCGGCCCTTCGGAGAAGTTCTCCATGAACCACGACGGCCGGAGAACCGCCCACTCGGCTCCGGACCGGGCGAGCCACTGATGCACTTGGCCCATGCCCGGACCCCCCGCATCGAGGGGCGATGCGCTGAGCAGCGCGAACCGTGCAACGCCACGGCTGATCGCTGTTTCGATGAACTCGGTCATGAGGGACACCGCATCGTCGGCTCCCATCGGCGCGACCAGGTAGACCGAGCTGACATCGACGAGGGCTGCGTCCCAGGTCGTGCGATCTGTCCAGTCGAAGTGGACCCCACCTGCGGGCGGGGTTCGAGCAGCAGCTCTGGCAGAGATGTTGCGTTCATCGAGAAGCGCCAGAAGACGGCGCCCGGTCTTGCCGGTGGCGCCAGTGATCAGGACGCATTCCCTCACGAGAGGGCCTCGGCGGACACGAGCGGGTTCCAGTACTCGCGGTAGTGGGCAAGCTTGCCGTCGCGTGCTTCGGCCACGATGACGTACTGCTGGTTGTAGGTCTTGTCCGTCTCGACGGCCCGTCCCCTGATCGTCATCTCGACTACCACGACATTGGGGTCCAGAGCGGGGTGGACGCGTAGCTCGTCCACCCCATTGATGGAGATGCGAGACGGATAGTCCGTCATGTAGGCAAGGATCTGCTCCTTCCCCTGCAGAAATCTCGGGCGTTCCGGGCTCGCAAAGGGAAATTCGCAGACCCCGTCGTCAGCCCACAGCTCGATCCATTCATCGAATCGCGCCTCGGTCAGCAGCGTCTGGTACTGCTGCATCAAGGTGAGCGTGGTCCATCGCATGCGTTCGTCGTCAGTCATTGTCACGTCACCTTTCGGATGTGACGACAAGGAGCTCGTCGTCGAGGCAGCTGAAGATGTCGACACGGGTCGTCCGTGGTCAAGGCGGCCTGCTTCGGGCCGACCCCTGTAGTATTCGGACCATCAGTCCGGTTCAGTCGGCATGATACGGACTGCTGGTCCGCTTGGCAAGAGGAGACGCGGGAAGGCCATGGCAGCGGTGCGAGAGGAACGGGCCGATGCGGCACGCAACCGCAAGGCGATCCTGGAGGCCGCCGATAACCTCTTCGCTACCTCGGACAGCCCGGGCGAGGTGTCCATGGACGACATCGCCCGGGCTGCCGGGGTAGGAAAGGGCACGCTCTTCCGGCGCTTCGGCCACCGGGACAACCTGATCCGGCAGGTCTACGCCGTCAGGCTGGCACCACTGCGGGAGCAGATCGAGTTGGGCCCTCCGCCACTCGGACCCGACACCCCACCCCGAGAACGCGTCGCCGCCATCATCGACGCCATCGCCGTCGTCAAACTCGACAACCCCCATCTGATGCTGGCTCTCGAAGAAGGGGGCGGCCCGACGAGCGGCGTCTACGGATCAGTCGACTACGTGGGCGTCCACGGCCTCCTGCGAGACCTCGTCGCTACCGAGCTCGGAGTGGGCCGCGCTGGTTGGATCGCCCATGTACTCCTGGCGACCGTCCGGGCCGACCTCCTTCGCCATGTGACCGAGGGAGAGGGCATGAGCCACAGTGCCATCCGTTCGAGCCTCAGGGACTTCGTTGACCACACGCTGGATCACTAGCTGGTTCGCCGGCCCGTGGGTGTCCCATATTGCGCGAGCGATATGACTCCTGACCCTGCCCCACAACAATGCCGGCTTGGGGATCGGTATCTGGCACGGCGCCGGAGCGCCTGCTTGCTCCAGCCAGCAGTTCAGATCGCTACCTCCGGTCGGTCGAGCCGCAAACTGGGATCGGCGCCCGAGCATGCCAGATCGACGGTCTCCGGCCGGACCGAACGCGCCCAAAAGTCCGGAGCTATCCCACAACACGCAGCCACACATAATGACGCCTAGCTCGGCCGGTCACCGGGTCCACACCGAACACCGAGCCGGCGTTCGGTGTGGCAATCACCGTGGCAATGAAAGCGAACAGGGCCGATCCCCACGTGCCCGTCCGGAACCGACATCCGGCACTTCGAAGATCGACTCGAAGATGTGTCCTACTTTCTGTCCTACAACTACCCGATACGGGTCGGTATGGCCCATCACGAGGGGCGGACAGTCAGGCTCGCGATGGCACTTCGGATCACCTGCCGGATGGACCGATCAGACCTACACCATCTTCGAAGGAACGAGTGAGATCCAGTGGCTGATCATCGCCCGAGCCATCTCCGGGGTGCACATCAAGTAGCTGACCTGGGAGTTTATGGTCGAATGGGTCGGAGCGCCGCGCAGGTGACTCCGCACTTCTACGGCGCAGAAATGAGTGCTCACGGCGCAGGAATGACGGCCACAGGCGTCGGAGTCCAATCCCATGGGTGAAACTCGCGATCTGGTCGGGTGATCAAATGCCGCGGTCACCATCGCATCTGGCGTTGGACTGACTGCACGCTGGGGCTCCGCTGCAGTGCCGGAGAAATGGATGGTACGCGCCTTCGGGCAAGATGGGATGCCTGGGCGGCGGCCGTCTGAACCGGCTGAACAAAATGGCAAACCGATGCACGCTGGCTGCCGGCGACCCAAGCGAGGCTTGGCGTCGTTATTCCCTGCCCCCTACCGGCACTTACACGGGCGTGTGGATAACTTGGTCGAACCTTTCCTGACCAGTCGATTGCCGCCCTTGGGTGTGGGCGCTTCCATCCTCGTTGAGGACTACTGTCCAGACATCGAGATGAATGCCCCGCTGCCGCTTCCCGACCATCCTGTCCTCGCCGATGAGATCCGAGACGTTCAGCGAGCGACGTGGGCCGGGCTCTCTGCGGGCTGGGAGAAGTGGGACTCGGTCATCATGGAGCAGCTGGGCCCGGTCGGCGCAGCGATTATCGAGCGTCTCGACATCGCTGAAGATCATCAGCATCTCGACATTGCAGCGGGCACGGGTGAGCCGGGTTTGAGCATCGCGAGACTGTCGCCGAAGGGACGCGTCGTACTGACCGACCTCGTAGCGGAGATGCTGGACGTAGCCGCGCGACGAGCCAGGGCGCAAGGGGTCGCCAATATCGAGACGAAGGTGTGCAGCGCCGATGATCTGCCGTTCAACGACGCCACATTCGATAGCGTCTCGGTGCGTTTTGGATACATGTTCTTCCCCGACATGGGCAAGGCGACGGCCGAGTTCGCGCGCGTGCTCAAGCCGGGCGGACGTCTCTGCTCGTCGGTATGGGTCAAGCCAGAGGAAAACCCGTGGACGACGATCGCCATGCAGGCAATCGCGACCGAGGCGGTGGTGGCGCCACCCGACCCGGACGGGCCGAATATGTTTCGGTGCGCTGCCCCGGGATATGTCAGCGCCCTGTACGAGGGAGCGGGGCTGCGCGACGTTGCCGAGTGGGACGTCGACGTCGAACTCGTGACACGATCGCCCGCGCAGTATTGGGAGATGATCAGCGAGCACGTCTCGCTCGCAGTTGCGGCGCTTCAGCAGGTCGACGAACTGGCGCGAGAGCGGATTCGGGCAAGCGCCATTGCGAAGGTGAGCGCGTTCGAGAAGGACGGCAAGGTCCGGGTTCCGGGCGTGGCGCGCTGCATCGTGGGAACGAAACAGGACGCGAGCGGCACGCGCCCACGCGACGGCGCGCTGTCCTCCATCGCGGGCTGACCAACCAAGCCGTAGGCCGAAGCCGCGCCATAACTGCCGTTCTCGCGCACCTCGCTGAGGCGTAGACCCGAACGGAACGTGGCACATAGCGCGTGCCAGACACGCCGGTGTAGTGGTTCCGAGCCCGTCCCGGGAGCATCGCAAACGTTGCCGGACACGGCACTAGCAGCAACGAGCAGCGCTTGTGTGGCAGAAGCCCCCAATCGCCGGTTCGAAGTGCAGCGAGCCTACGCCCTGCCTACGCCCGACGGCCTAGGAAGTAAAGGAACTCCGTCTGCAGGTCCGCATCAATGGGTGGTTGCAGCTTGGGCCCGAAGACGTTTGGCTGGCGGATCATGGCGTCCATCGGTTTAAGGGCTTCGTAGGCCTGGCGGACGGAGTCCTCGTCAAGGCGCTCGTCCGCACCGATCGTTCGTGCCAGGTCCCACGTGTGGACGAGCAAGTCCATGGTCACGAACCGGCCAATGATCTCGCCGGCAGACATCCTGCCGGTCGGACCGTCCACCTCTTTGGCCACCGCCTTCGGGTCTCCGGTGATCTCGTCGATCGCTTGAGAGGCCTTCTCCCAGGCTCGCCTCGGGTCCTCGTCAGCGCCCAGGGGCTCAGGCTCCCCACCCCTGACACCGGCGATCACGCTCCGATGACCCTCGACCACGTGAGCCACCACGTCGCGGGCCGTCCACTGCTCGCACGGGGATTGGACCTCCCACTTGTCAGGGCTCACCGAGCTCACCGCGGCATCGAAGCCGCTCGACACCAACCGGTAACTGTCTTGGACCTTGGTCATAGGGCGAGCGTACGTCGCCTCGTGACCGTGCCGAAAGTGCTGAACCTGGGCGGGGTGTTGGGTATCCCCTTCATGCCGGTTATACAGGTGATCCCTCTGGCCGGTGCACTCCGTCGTTCCTACCAATGGTAGTATGGAAGTATGAAAGTCAGTGTCAGCCTGCCAGAGGAGGACGTGGAGTTCCTCGACGCCTACGCCACCTCGAAGGGCATCGGGTCCCGGTCGGCGGTGGTCCACAAGGCAGTCCGGCTTCTGCGCGCTTCAGGGCTGGGGGGTGCCTATGAAGACGCCTGGCAGGAATGGGCGACGGAGGGCGATGACGCCGCATGGGATGTCTCCGTCAACGACGGCCTCGCCTGATGCGTCGTGGCGAAGTTCGACTGGTCGACCTCGATCCTGCACGGGGTTCAGAGGCAGACAAGCGGCGCCCGGCAGTAATCGTCAGCAACGATGGAGCGAACAGTACCGCCGAGCGCCTCGGACGGGGAGTCCTCACTGTGGTGCCGGTGACGTCGAGGACGGAACGCGTCTATCCGTTTCAGGTCATGTTGCCCGCACGAGAGACCGGCCTCCGGCTCGACTCCAAAGCTCAAGCCGAGCAGGTTCGTGCGGTCGCCGTCGAGCGCATCGGTGCTCAGGTCGGGTCGCTGCCACCCGACCTGCTTGCCGCCCTCGATGAGGCCCTGCGCCTCCACCTTGGCCTGTAGCCGGCGACGCTGGCCGATGCGCTGCCCCGGAACACTGGCGGGGATGGCCGATGACATGGCATCGGGTTCTCCCATGCGATGGGGCGACGACACCCGTCAGTCGCGTTCCGAAGTTCCTTCACGCTCGGCCCAGAACTCTGAGTCGTCGCCGAGGTGGAAGTAGATGTGGCCGCGCAGTGAGCCGTCGTCTTGGAGAGTCGCGATGCCTCGACCGCTTGCGTGATCGCACTCGTCGGATCCCTCCCAGGTGAACTCCACGCCCGGGCCACTGGCCGTCTGCACGGGTCGACAATCCATCCAGCCCTCGACGGCGATGAATCTGAATCTGCCGGTGCCGTTGCGGCTGAATTCGAAGAAGCCCGGACCCAGCAGTTCGATCGCATCACGGTCCCAAAGATCCATCTCGAGGATTCGCCACCTGCCGACCAGATCCACCGCACTCCTCTCGATCACGTGGTGAGATCATGCTCGACCGAAGTGGTCTCTGACGCGGCAACGGCACGCCCGCGTTGCACTGCCCGCGGCGCAGGAATATGGGCCCAGAGCCGGATTTCCTGCGCCGTACACCGCTCTGACCAGCAAGTATGCATTGACTTCTCACACCTTCACCATCTTCGAGGGTACGAGTGAGATCCAGCGGCTGATCATCGCCCGGGCCATCTCCGGGGTGCACATCAAGCAACTGACCTAGGGTCTTCGGGTCACGCCATTGGAAGCTTCGCTACGTTGTCGCCGAGGTTTCCCGAGCCAGGACTCGCGACAGGAACTACTTTCCGGGGCCTCGTGCGTAAGACTTGAGGTCCGGTCGAAGCTCCGGGCGCCCCACGGACCACCGTTGCGGGAGATCGTCCGACTGTGGCCGCGCCTCCTCGGTATCTTCTCGAGCGGGGGAGGTTTCCGCACGCACGGACGTGTCACACCACCGCGCCTGTAGTCGCTTCCGCCCGTTGAACCGAGGGCTCAGATGACCCGACCGGCTGCCGGCGATCCAGTCAGGGGCTGCGCCCTTCTGGGGCAAACATTTGGGGATACTTGGTGCGCCGCTATTTCTTACCAAGTACGCTTTCCGTATGGAGGCGATCCAGCAGTACCTCGTGTCAGCTTCAGGCCAGATGTCAGTGCCCGCTGCCGTGCGCCATCGGTGGCATCTCGACGATGGGGGACCAGTCGATGTCATCGACCTCGGTTTCGGTGTGCTCACCGTCCCCGCCGGGGATGCGCAACGCCTTTTGGGCGACCTCCTCAGTCGTGAGGAGCACGCGGCATTCGTCGACTCACTCACCAACGACCCCGACCTCGCCACCACGTGAGCCAGGTCGTCCTCGACGACCATCTCCTGCGCGACGTCCTTGCCGGCGAACAGGGACGCCGCTTGGCCCGACTTGTCGAACAGCACGAGCTTGCGACCACGAACCTCTACTACGTGCGTCTCTGCAAGAGCGTCGTTGCTGCTCGTGGCGGAAAGCTCACCGGGGGTTGGTCAGGCGAGCGGCGACGAGAGCTTGGGCGTCGCCTTCTGGAACTTCCTGCATCGATCCTGATCCTGCCGATGCGTCTGATTGGCTACCGCGTGGCGGAGCTGGCTGACAGTAAGAGAGTGTCAACCTTGGGCGCCGAAGCCGTTGCGGCCGCCGAGCACCTCGAAGCATCCCTTTGCGTCTGGGATGGGGACGACGGTCCCGGCATCCGCGAAGCGGCTTGTGCAGCTGGGGTCACTTACCGCACCATTGCGCTTTGACTCTTGCACATGGGGCCCTTGCAAGGAGCAAGCGCGTGCGGTCTCTGGCCGCAAACACCGTGGCGCCGAGCCGGCGACACTGGTCGGGGGCAGGTCTTGAGGTCGTTAGTACGACACGATTCTTGGGATGATCAGATGGTGACGATATCGAGGTGGCTGTCGAGGCGTCGAAGATCTTCGGGATCCGAGGTGATCACTCTCGCTGTCCGATCGCGCGCAGCGACTGCCACAGAAGCGTCGACGACATCGGTGCTGTTGGCCACACCGCAGAGTTGTCCCGCAGCCCGGGCCTGCCGGTCGTCGAGAGCGAGCACTTCGCATAGCGGAGATCCGAGGAGCCGAGCCAGCCGGGTCTGACGGCTACCGTCTCTCCACGCCTGGGCGACCACCCCGGCTGGCACAAGCAGCGGGTCGTGATGCTCGAGGGCCCGGGCGACGATTGCAACGACGCGTCGCTCGTTCCGCTCGAATCCGATGAGTGCCCCGGTGTCGAGGATTGCAGCGCTCATCGGCCCAGTGCCCGATCCGCAGCCTTCCGTTCAGTGGCAGTGAGCGGACCACCCGTATCTGCCAGCATTTCATCGAGCAACGACGCAAGGTCGTCGAGCTTCGCCTGTTCCTCCAACGCCCGAGCCACGTAGGCGCTGACGCTGGCGGCGCGTCCCTCGGCCACGGCACGCTGCGCCTGCTCGACGAGCCCTGCGGGAAGACTGACAGCTATCTTGGTGGTAGTCATACCATCAATCATACCAGGCAGGCTTCAGCCGTTTCGCCTCCGGAACCGGCCTCCTTGCCGGCGTAGTGGCCCACCCTGGCGGTCGGGAGGTTGCCACAAGACGTCAGCGCCGAACGGAGCCAGTCCATCGAGGCGTCAGCCGGTGGAGACGCGCTCTACACATCGCAGAACTTGGCGGATTGCTCCCAAAGCTCCACGGCGAGGCTGGGGTCGTAGGCTTGATCCGTGGCCTTTTCGATCTTGCGCTTGTAGTAGTACTCGCCTGATTGCCAGTCACTGCCTGGGGTTCGGGGTGTGCTCGCAGCACTCAGATGGGTACTCGGATTCGAGGAGTTGGTCGTCGACGCAGCGGGAAGTGTCGTCGACAAGGTGGTTGGCACTGGTGTCGGCAACGTAGTGGTGCTGTGCTGGGCCGAACTCGCTTTTGGGCCGAGCCACATCCGGCCAGGACGCCCGCCACGAGGACGACCACGCCGCTCATTGGGACCCAACGCTCCATGACCCGCATCCTGGCAAACTTCGAGTTGGCAATTCCGGTTTGGATCTCACCGCCAGGCCATTCTTAGCCGTGATCCACCGGAGGTTGTCCCCGATGATGCAGCGACTGGCGTGGCAACGCCCTTTACGATAACGCCCAAGTCGTCCCCGACCTCGATTACTTGTCGTCGTTTCGAGGCACCGCCCGGCCAAGCGCTGTCGCGAAGGGTTGTGGCACCAATGGAGGCGGTTACACGAATTCCTGAGTGGTTCGTTATCCTGCCCCCCCACTTGTGTTGGAGTGCGACCCTCGCGGTTGCAGGCACCCGTTGATCCGGACCGCGGGCAACTCGACCTGGAGGAAGCCCATTGACAGGAGACGTTCGGTGAAGAGATCGTCTACCTTCCGGCAGCACTTGCCGGCAACAGATCTGACCTCCTGCCAGTACCGTAGGTTCCATGGGTCAGAGCACCTCAACATTGACAGCGCAGTCAGAGTGGCACGAGGTCCGGAACACTCATACTCCCTCGGTCATGAGATCGATCCCCACCGACCCCACGAGAGCGGAGTGGCGAAACAAGGGAGATGACTGAGGTGGCGCAGCAGGAGCCCCAACTCTGGTTTGGGAGGAAAGAAGATGGCCTGGGGTTTGCCCCTCTGACGTGGCAGGGTCGAGCGGCCACGTTCTTGTATCTCTTCCTCGTGGTCGTTGCGATCATCACCTATTCCCAACTCACTCTGACCGCTTTCGTGGTGGTCTTCTACACGGTTGTCTTCGGGTTCATCGTCATGGTCAAGTCCGATGTCATGAAGGATCGTCAGCCGCCTGGATCGTAACGGCATGGCCGGCATGACCGGTTCCCGATAGCTGAGCCACCAACTATGCGAGTTGTGGTTGGTTGTTGATGTTCTGGGTTCCGGCAGTGGCCGGGGGTCACGTCGCCCGGCGAGCAGCGGGCATCTGCGATCATGGGCTCCGACAAGGAGGCCGAGATCGCACAGATGACGAAGTCCATTGCGGAGCGCAAGGGCGGTGAGATCGCACTGGTCGACGAGCATGGCGAGACGACGTGGTCAGAGTTCGACGAACGGGTCAACCGCATGATCCACGCGGTGAGCGCTGCCGGACTGACGACGGGCGACACGATCGCCTTGATGTGCGGCAACCGCCGGGAGTTCTTCGAGGTGACCGTCGCCGCCATTCACGCCGGGCTGGTCGTGGTGCCGGTCAACTGGCACTGGGTCGCCGCGGAGCTGGCCTACGTGATCGCCGACTCGGACGCGGCGGCCCTGATCGTCGAAGGTCGGTACGCGGCGGTGGCGGCTGAGGCGTGCGCCGACGACCGGGCGGCGGGCTGTCCGACACGCATCGTCATCGGCGACCCGGTTCCCGACCGGTTCGAGGCCTACGAGCAGGTGCTTGCCCGCTCCGCGCCCGACGAGCCGGAGGACCAGTCCAGTGGTGGACCCATGTTCTACACGTCGGGGACCACCGGGTTCCCGAAAGGCGTGCGCTCGGGCCTGACCGCCACCGGCCACGATCCAGCCCTGGTCGCCATGGTGGCGCAGGCCGCCGTCGGCCTGCTGCAGATCCCGAGCGACGGCGTCACCCTGCTCGAGGGACCGGCATACCACTCGGCGCAGTGGGCGCTGTCAGTCCTCCCCCTGCTCGGGGCGGCGAGCACCGTCGTCATGCGCCACCGCTTCGACGCGGCCGAGCTGCTCGAGCTCGTCGACCGCTACGGCGTCACCAACATCCACCTTGTGCCGACGCAGTTCATCCGTCTGCTGAAGCTCCACGACGAGGTGCGGGAGAGATTCGGTGGCGAGTCATTGGTCACGGTGATCCACGGCGCGGCTCCGTGCCCCCTCGAGGTCAAGCAACGGATGCTCGCCTGGTGGGGCCCCGTGATCACGGAGTACTACGGCGGGACGGAAGGCGGCTTCCTCAGCATCGTCTCCGCCCACGAGTGGCTGGCCAAGCCAGGCAGCCTGGGCCGGCCCACGAACACGACCGAGCTGATGATCGTGGCCGAGGACGGTCACGTGTGCGAGGTGGGGGAAGCAGGCCAGATCTACTTCAAGAGCCGCATCGGCACTGACTTCGAGTACCACAAGGCGCCCGAGAAGACCGAGGCCGCCCATCTGGCTCCGGGCGTCGGGACGCTCGGCGACGTCGGGTACCTCGACGACGACGGCTATCTGTTCATGAACGACCGCAAGATCGACATGATCATCAGCGGTGGCGTCAACATCTACCCGGCCGAGATCGAGGGCGTGCTGGTGGGCCACCCCGTCGTCACCGACGCCGCGGTCTTCGGGATACCAGACGACGAGATGGGCGAGCAGGTGAAGGCCGCTGTCGAACTCGCCCCGGGGACGACGGCATCAGACGACCTTGCCGCCGAGCTCGTCGCGTACGCCCGCGAGCACCTGGCCGGCTACAAAGTGCCGAAGACCATCGACTTCGAGGAGCAGCTCCCCCGCAGCCCCACCGGCAAGCTCTACAAGCGACTGCTGCGCGACCCCTACTGGGAAGGTTCGGGACGCACGATCTGAGAGCCGCAGGTCGGGGTCCGTGGCTGCGCCGGTCGGGTCCACCTCAGGTTGGTTCCGGATGATCCGGTCACGGAGGTCCCTTCCTGCGCGCTGTCCTTCTCGCTTCGTTCGGGGCATCGGACTCGCCCAACGCGTGGCTCAGCTCACGGTGACCCGGTCAGATCAGCGAATCTCGCGGTCGATGATCACCAACACTCGCATTCTGTAGTCAGCGAGAGTCGCGGTCGAGCTGAGCTCCCCCAGCTGGTGGTGCCGGCGATCCACCCGGTCATGAAGCGGCCCCTCCAGGGTGTCGGGCGACCAAGGGTGCGGAGAGCACTCCGGGAGGGCTCACACCAAGGCACGCCCCTCCATTCGGCGGCACCACACCTGCTGCAGTTGGCACGGTGAAGTCGGTCGGCGCCGATACCTTCACGATTACCACGCGACACGGCACCGTGCTCACCGTGGATGTGACCGGCACCACCACGTACCGAGATCGAGGCGTCACTGCTCCGACGTTCGCAGACGTGACAGTCGGTTCGCACGTGGCCGTGGTGGGCACGGACACCTCCAACACCGTGGCCGCCACCAGCGTCGCCATCGGCGGTTTCGGAGGCCACCGGTTCGGGAATGGAGTCAGCTCGACGGCGTGACCAACACCATGGCGCGTGGTCCGGCGCCATTCGCATCCGCCCCGCTCCGGTCGGCGTCACCTGTCGCCGGGGTGGGACGGCCATGTCGCGGTGCGTCAATTGAACCACCCGGGCTTCCCCCCGTGTGTTGTTCATGGACCCAACCCTCGTGAGCACGGTTACGGAGCGGCCAGGTAGGGGACGCTCACCGAAGCCCCAGTTCGGCAGCATCCAATGCGATGAGCACTACCGCGGCCAGCCGGGTCCGGTCCGGTGCGCATGCCGCGTGCGTAGGATCGGCCGCACGATGTCGACCGCCGCCACCCCGGCGGGGCGCCACCAGGCCATACGCCACATCGAGGTCCTCCGCGACCTCATCGCGGCCGGTGTGATCGGCTGGCTCACCTGCTTGATCAACCAAGCTACCTTCGGGGTCCGCCTGGTGGCGTTGCCTTCCCTCAGCCGGACGCTCCAGCGGCTCCTCGAGATCCCCCTGGCGATGGTGGTCATCACCGGCTTCGTACACGGCGCCGGACTCCCCATCAGCCTGCTTGCCGCCGAGGCGGTCGGCTGGGGGGTGTGCCACGACCGAGCATCTCGCCCTACGGCCGCGACGCCGGCCTGAGCCAGCTGCCGGCCGATACCTATCGGACCGTCGTCTATCACCGCGACGTCGGACCCTTTGCGCTGACCCGCGTCCAGCAGATCGAGCACGAGGCCTGCATGACCCTGCTGGCGCAGCGGGCCGCACCCGGCCGTACGGCTGCGCTGGCCACCACCGGCTTCGCCGGCCCGTCGCACGAGGCCGTGGTGGTCTCTCTCGCCGAAGTGCCGGGTGCTACGCGAGATGCTCGCCGTCGGCGGAGCACCGTGCGATCGTGCGGTACCGTGACGCCGGTGCGAAGCGATGATGCGGTGGGTGCTGGACCCGACCGACCCGCCGGGCCCGAGCGGAACGATGGGCCCGATGAGGTCGTGCCGGCGCCGATCCTCCTCACGCTGTGCACGGGGAATGCGGCGCGCTCGGTGATGGCCGGAGCGATGCTCGTACCGGCACCCCTGCGGATCGTCACTGCCGGCACCCACGTGGTCGAAGGGCAGCCGATGAGCCGCAGGACGAGGGACGCCCTCGCCGCGGTGGGCCGGCGCGCCGACGGGCATCGGAGCCATCAGCTCACCGATCGGGACGTCGAGGAGGCGGACCTGATCCTGGCCATGGCCGGCGAGCACGTGCACTACATCCGGCGAAGGCATCCCGAGGCGGCGAAGAAGACCGTCTCGATCAAGAGGCTGTGTCGGCTACTGCCCTCTGGGCCTGGTCCCCTGGGCGAGCGTCTCGGTGTGCTCGGTCTGGCCGACGTCGAGATCGAGTCGTGGGAGGACGTCGAAGATCCCGCCGGCGGCGAGGAAGAGGTTTACCTCTCCTGTGCCAAGGAGCTCGCCGACCTCTGCGCCGATCTCCTGCCCCGCCTGGGCTGACCGGACCAGACCGAGCTCAGCGGGGAGCCGATCGGGAGAGCTGGGGGTAGCGCAGGGAGATGTCGGCGCAGGTGGCGCACACCTCTTCGGGAACGATCCCGATCTTCATCAGCACGCCGAAGGCCTTGCAGCCGAGGCACAGCCCGAAGGCCGCCTCGAGGAACGCGGCCGCCGCCAGCAGCCCGGTGACCACCCAGGTGGCGGTGCCCAACCCGAATCCGTACCAGAGCACCAGTGCCATGGTGGAGAACGCCACACCGATGCCCTGGGCGAAGCGCTTGGGCGGGCCGGCCACGAAACGGGGCTCACCCGGGATGCGGGGGGCGAAGACTCTGGTGGCGAGCTGGCCGAGCGGGCTCAGTGTGGGCCCGGTCAGGACCCGGGCCCAGAACCCGTAGGCCAGCGGAATGAGGATCCAGGGTTGGCGGAAGGCGATGGCCGCCACGCACATGAGGACCACTCCGGTGGCGACGGTGCGGGCAGCGTGGTCGTTGACGGGATTCGGGAACTTGAACACCCACATAGTTTACTGGTTCCGTCAGGTTTTGTGTAGAGCAGATTCTCCGCCGGCCGCTCCCCGCACCCGTGGGCGTAGCCCGACCATCCGGTTCCGGACCGGCTTCGAATACAGTCACGTGATGGCCGGTCTGGAAGAGGCGAGCGACGCCAACCTGGTGGTGGGCGTGGGGCGTTGGCACGAGCCGGCCCTGGCCGAGATCTACCGCCGCCACGGCGGCTCGGTCCACGCCCTGGCCCGCCGGATCGTCCGCAGCGACCCACCGGCCGAGGAGATCACCCAAGAGGTCTTCCTCGACCTCTGGGACCGGCCGGAGAGGTTCGACGCGCAGCGGGGGACGCTGCGCTCGTTCCTGCTGGCCCGCACCCACGGCAAGTCGGTGGACTTCGTCCGCTCGGAGGTGGCCCGGCGCAGGCGCGAGGAGCGGACCTCCCGCGAGACGGCCACCGCCCCCTACGACATCGACCACGAGGTGTGGGACCTGGCCGTGGCCGAGCAGGTCAAAGAGGCCCTCGACGCACTGCCCGACGAGCTCCGCCAGCCCATCGAACTGGCCTACTTCGGTGGCCACACCTATCGCGAGGTCGCAGTCATCCTGAAGGAACCCGAGGGCACGGTGAAGAGTCGCATCCGGTCGGGGCTCGGGCGCCTCCGGGTCAACCTGGCCGAACGGGGCGTCGAGCCGGCAGGGGCGGAACGTTGAGCGCGCCCACGACCCCGACCGTGCCCGAACCGAGCCACCAGGAGATCCAGGATCTCCTGGGCGCCTACGCGCTGGATGCGGTGGATCCCGACACCGCGTCCATGGTCGAAGCGCACCTGGAGCACTGTGCCCGGTGCGCGGTCGAGGTGGCCCAGCACCACGAGGTCGCGGGGCTGCTGGCCAACTCCGGCGGCTCGTCCCCGGCGCGGGTGTGGGACGGCATTGCTCGCCGACTCGAGGTCTCGGCACCCCCGTCGTGGACGCTTCTGGCCGCTCGGCTCGAGGCCGGCCAGGGCGAGGACAAGGCGGGCACGACGGTCGAGGCGGGCGGGGAGTGGGGCGACGGGCTGCCGGCCGAGGCCCCGGTCCCCGCATCCGGGGTCGTTCCGATCTCCTCCTCGCGTCGCCGGCAGTGGCCCGTGAGGGTGGCCGGCGCGGTCGCCGCAGCGGTCGCCGCGGTGGCTCTCATCTTCGGCTTGCAGGCCGACCATCTCGGCCACCAGGAGACCACAGCGCAGGCGCCGCTGCTGTCGGCGGCGGAGCAGCAGGCACTGGCCTCGCCCACCTCCGAGCAGGTCCGGCTCACCGCCTCCCCTGGTGCGTCGGGGGCCCTGGCTACCGGAACGGTGACCGTGGTCCTGACCGGGTCGGGGACGGGGTTCGTGATCGGTGACGAGTTGGCGACGCTTCCGGCGGACGAGACCTACCAGCTGTGGGGGGTCATCGGGGGCAAGGACATTTCGCTCGGCCTGCTGGGCCCGAATCCGTCGGTCGTCGCCTTCAGCGTCGCCGGCAGCGTGCCGGTGAGCGCGTTCGCCATCACCGCCGAGCATTCCGGCGGCGAGGTGAAGTCCACCAATCCGCCGGTGGTTGCCGGCGCGGTGAAGGCCTGAGGGTCGCCGCCCGGGGAACTGTCACCCGGCCCGCGCTGCGGCCGGCCGTGCCTGCGATTCAGATCCGGTGGACCTGGCGCAGACCGGCCCAGGCGAAGTCGGCCAACCGGGTGGCCAGGCGGGCGGCCTCGTCGGCCTGGCAGACGTCGACCGCCGAGCTGTCGTCGGGGGAGGACTCCGTCAGATGGGCGTCCAGCCAGTGACGGCTGGCGCCCTCGGCCATGCCCACGACGGCGTGGGCCAGCAGCAGCCGGTGCTCCGGGTCGAGCCCGGCGTCGATCAGCGGGTCGATCGCCTCGGCGATGGTGTCCTCCACCCGGCGGAGTGCCGCACCGAGCTCGGGGTCGTCGGGGGCATCCCGGCCGTAGAGGAGTCGGAAGGCCTGTTCGTTGCCGACCATCAGCTCGAAGTAGGCGGCGAACCCGAGCTCCACCTGCTGGCGTGGGCCCCCGGCGTCGGCGGTGGCGGTCACGATCCGGTTGACCAGCTCACCCGAGAAGACGTCCATCAGCTCGAGGTAGAGGGCGCGCTTGGACTCGAAGTGCTGGTACACCAGGGGCTTGGTCACCCCGGCCGCCTCGGCGATGTCGTCCATGGTGGTCGCCGCGTAGCCGCGCTTCGCGAACAGGCGCAGCGCCACGTCGAAGAGCTGGCGGCGCCGGGCGTCGGCGGTCAGGCGGCGACCAGGGGGGGCTCGGCGCCCCTGTCCCTCCGTGTGTCCGCGTTCCCTGGCGAGGGCGGCGTTCATGGCGGTCATCGTACCTCCGGCCCGGAATTCGACCCGAATCGGCCGGGACCGCCGTGTCACAGGTCGGGCAGCACGGCGGCGATCCTCCCGGGAAGGTCCGCCAGCGAAAAGTGGGAGGAGGCCACGGCCAGATTGTGCTCGAGGAGGTCGGTGTCGGGGGCGTCCAGCCAGGCACGCAGCCGGTCCATCTCGGAGAGGTGGAACCACCGGAACCCGAACGCCTCCAGCTCCCGGGCCACCGGGTAGGGCCCGATGGCCAACGGCCGCCGCTGGACCACCGACTCGATGGTCGGGTTCCCGAAACCCTCCCAGGTGGAGGGCAGGGCGACCACATCGCACGCCTGGTAGGCATCGTGGATGTCCACGCCGCCCCGCCCGCCGGGAGGGCCGAGGACGACCGGGCAGGTCGCCGCCCCGACCAGCGCGTCGAGCTCTGGGCCGTACCCGTCCTCGGCCGGCCCGAGCAGCCAGTAGGTGGCACCCAACGCGGTGGCCACGGCGATGCCCCCTCCTACGTTCTTCCGGGCGACGGCCCTGGTCGGTTGGAGCACCAGGCGTTCGCCGTCGCCGATGCCGAGGGCGTGTCGGACCTGCTCGATGCGGTCGGGTCGGGCCGCCCCCGGAGCCCGATCTCCGGCCCGCCCGGCGCCACCGACGTCGAAGGTGTTGTAGATGGTGGTGGCGGCGATGCCTCGTTCCTCCAGCTCCCGCCGACTCATCTCGTTGATGGTGACGTGGCGCCACCGCTGGTCGTCGGGTGGGGCCGGGTACCCGACGAACTGGGGTCGCTGCCATGGGAGGTCGTGGTGGTGGAGCACGGCTGGTCGCCCGGCCAGGACCTGGGCCACCACCTGGGCAGCGCCCGGGTTGAGCGGGAGGGAGCAGAGGTTCTCCACGATCACCAGGTCGGCAACGTCCAACGCCGATGCGACCTCCGACCGCGCCGGCGGATCGGCGGCACCGATGGAGAGCCCGGGGACCGTGCGGTCCACGGGTCCGCTCCCGGCCACGGTGACCGTCGCGAACCCGAGGGTGGCCAGTGCGTGCTGCCACTTGGACGCCTCGATGGCGACGCCGTCGGAACCCCCGAGACGGAAGGAGAGCAGGGCAGCGGTCGGAATGTCGTCACCGTAGCTGGCAACGCTCCGTGCCCCGGGGGCCCGCCTGCAGGCAACCCGTCCGAGATGGGACTACCTTCGTACGGTGCCTGCAGACGCCACCTCCCCGGCTTCCCTTGGCGGCGAGTCCCCCGCCGGTGATCGGATGGCGGAGAACTCCGACCTCCGGGCCGACCGGGCCGGCGCCGTCCTGACCCTGACCATCGATCGACCCGAACGGCGCAACGCCATCACCTGGGAGGTCATCGCAGGCCTCCGCGAGCACCTGGCCCGCGCCAAGTCCGACCCGGCCGTGCGGGTGGTGGTGCTGGCCGGCGCCGGCGACCGGGCATTCTGCGCCGGTGCCGACCTTGCGGGCATGGCACCCCGTGATCCCGGCGGGTCGACCGACGAGTACGCCGATCACCATCTCGCCCGGGGCTGGTTGGCCGAGCTGTTCGAGGAGATGTGGCACCTGGGCAAGCCGACCATCGCCCGGGTCCAGGGCTGGGCCATGGCCGGAGGGTTCGGGTTGGCATTGGCCTGCGACATCGTCGTTGCATCGGAGCAGGCCCGATTCGGCGCCCCGGAGCTCAACGTCGGGCTCTGGCCCTACATGGTCACCGTGCCCATGCTTCGTTCGATGCCCCCCAAGAAGGCGCTCGAGCTGATGCTGACCAGTCGGGTGGTCGGGGCCGAGGAGGGGGAGCGGATCGGGTTCGTCACCCGGTTGGTGCCCCACGACCGGCTCGACGCCGAAGTGGCCGCGCTGGCGGCGGTGCTGGCCTCGAAGCCGCCCGGTGTGATGAGGTTGGGCCGCGAATCGTTCTACGCTGTGGTGGATGCGGCGGCCACCGAGGCTCTGCCCTATCTCCACGCCATGTTGACCGTGACCAGCCAGACGGCCGAAGCGGCGGAGGGGATCGCGGCCTTCATCGAGAAGCGGCCGCCGAGCTGGCAGTTGGCCTCCGGCGACGACCCCGACCCACACTGAACCACGAGGAGCACCAACAGCATGACGAAACGAGCACTGATCACGGGCGTCACCGGCCAGGACGGCTCCTATCTGGCGGAATTCCTGCTCGGTCAGGGCTATGAGGTGTGCGGGATGGTGCGGCGCTCGAGCACGCTCAACTTCGAACGGATCGCCCACATCCAAGATCGGCTCACCCTGGTGGCCGGCGACCTCCTCGACGAGGTGTCGATGATCAACATCTTGCGCGAGAGCCGGCCGGCCGAGGTCTACAACCTGGCCGCCCAGTCGTTCGTGCAGACGTCGTGGAACCAGCCGGTCCTCACCGGTGAGACCACGGCGCTCGGCGTGACCCGGGTGCTCGACGCAATCCGCACGGTCGACCCCGAGATCCGCTTCTACCAGGCGAGCTCCTCGGAGATGTTCGGCAAGGTCCTCGAGGTCCCCCAGGTCGAGACGACCCCCTTCTACCCCCGCAGCCCCTACGGGGTGGCAAAGGTCTACGGGCACTGGATCACCGTCAACTATCGCGAGAGCTACGACCTCCACGCCTCGTCGGGGATCCTCTTCAACCATGAGTCCCCTCGACGAGGCCTCGAGTTCGTCACCCGCAAGGTGACCCACGGGGTGGCGCGTATCAAGGCGGGGATCGACGACAAGCTGGCCCTGGGCAACCTCGACGCCCAGCGTGACTGGGGCTTTGCCGCCGACTACGTGCGGGCCATGTGGTTGATGCTCCAGCAGGACCGGCCGGACGACTACGTGGTGGCCACGGGGGAGACCCACTCGGTCAAGGAGCTGGTCGAATTGTCCTTTGCCGCCGCCGATCTCGACTGGGAGAAGTACGTCGTGATCGATGATCGCTTCCTGCGCCCGGCCGAGGTGGACCTGCTGGTCGGCGATGCCTCCAAGGCGGAGACGACGCTCGGTTGGCACCGGGACGTGGAGTTCTCCGGCCTGGTGCAGATGATGGTGGAGGCCGACCTCGCACTGGTGAAGAGCCAGCTGGCGTAGCGGGTGATGATGGTCGGCCCGGCGGCGATCCACGCCGACCCCCTGGGTCTCCTGGTGGCGTTCGGCGCGGGGATGCTGTCGTTCCTGTCGCCCTGCGTGCTCCCCCTGGTCCCGGCCTACCTGTCGATGGTGTCCGGCCTCTCCGCCGCCGAGTTGGGCGCGCTGCGCCCAGCCCCGGCCCCGGCTCCGTTGCCGGTGACGACGGGGACGGGGACGTCGGAGGCGCCGAAGGCCGAAGCGGATGGCGCCTCGTCCGCTCCGAACGGGCCGAGCGTCGAGGACGTGAAGCGCGAGCGGGCCAGGCTGCTGCGGGGGATCCTCGCCTTCATCGCCGGGTTCACTGTCGTGTTCACCATCCTCGGGGCCTCGGCCTCGGCCCTCGGCAAGCTGTTCCTCACCCACCAGCGATCGCTCGAGACCGTCTCGGGCATCGTCATCGTGGTGTTCGGATCGCTGTTGGTGGCGATGGCCGCCGGAGTCACCCCGCCGATGGCGCTGTCCGGAGAGCGCCGCTTCGTGGTCCGTCCCTCCGCCCTCGGAGTGTGGGCCCCGCCGATCATGGGCATGGCCTTCGCCTTCGCCTGGACGCCGTGCATCGGGCCGGTGCTGGGAAGCGTACTGGCCCTGGCAGCCGGGACCGGCGGTTCGGCCACCGGTGGCATTGCGCTCCTGCTGGCCTACTCGGTCGGCCTCGGAGTGCCGTTCCTCCTCAGCGGCCTGGCCTTCGGACGGATGACCGACATGATGGCCAGGGTCCGGAGCCGGCTCCGCCTGGTCGATCTGGTGGGGGGAGTGGTGCTGATCGTCTTCGGGCTCCTGCTGGCCACCGGCAACGTCGATATCGTCTCCGCCCACGTCTCCAATTGGCTCCGTGACCTGCACCTGAGCCGCCTGTCCACCAGCTGAGTCCGACCTCGGGCGGGCGGTGGGCGGTCCCGGTGCCGCCGGCGGAACCCGGTCGGCCGCCGTGGAGGGGTGCTCGCCTGGCTCCCGGACCCCGTCCCTCGTAGCATGGAGGGACGGCTATGGCCCCAGCAACTCCCTCCTCCTCCGCAATTTCGCTCCACGACGCTGTCGCGTTGTCGGGGCGGTTCCCATTGCTCACGGGCGTCGACCTCGAGGTCGCCGACGGTGAGTCCGTACTGGTCGAAGGGCCGAATGGTGCCGGCAAGACCAGCCTGCTCCGGGTGTGTGCGGGCCTGGTTTCCCTTGCGTCGGGACGGGTGGCCGTGCTCGGCCTCGATCCCGTGCGACGTCGCGCCCAACTCCGTCGGCGGGTGGGCCTGCTGTCCCACGCCTCCCACCTCTACGACGACCTCACCGTGCGGGAGAACGTGAGGTTCGCGGTCCGGGCCGCCGGCGCGGCTACCCATCGGATCGACCCGGCGTGCGAACGGTTGGGGCTGACCGGCCGCCTGCTGAAGACCCCTGCGTCCAAGCTCTCGGCCGGGCAGCGCCGCCGGGTGGCCCTGTCCGTCCTGGTGGCCCGCTGGCCCGAGCTGTGGATGCTCGACGAACCCCATGCCGGACTGGATGCCTCGGCGAGGGCGGTCCTCGACGAGTTGATCGGCGAAGCGACGGCCGGCGGTGTCACCGTGCTCATCGCCTCCCACGAGTCGGCGCTGGTGGAGCCGCTGGTGACGCGGGCGGTCACGGTCACCGGCGGCCGGGTGACCGCGGAGCGGCGCACGGGCGCCTCCCGGGCACCGCTCGGACGGCAGGCGGCCACCGCTTCCGGGCCCACCCCCACCGAGGCCTCCGGGGGGCCGGGGGGCGCCCCCGGAGCCGCCCCCCGGGTCGACGGCGAGGTGGCCCATGTGGCGTGACACGCTGCTGGTCGCAGGAAAGGACCTCCGTATCGAGGCGCGGTCGCGGGTTGCCCTCTCCCAGGTGGCGCCGTTCGGGATCGTGGCCCTGGTCCTGTTCGCCTTCGCCCTGGGCCCCGACCGGGCTCTCATGGCCACGGGAGCACCGGGCCTGTTCTGGGTGGCCGTCCTCTTCTGCACGGTGCAGGCTGTCCAGCGCAGCGTGTCCGTCGAGTCGGCCGATGGCGCCCGTGACGGGCTGCGCCTCTCCGGGCTCGACCCCGCCGGACTGTTTCTGGGCAAGACCGTGGCTGTCGCGGCCCAGCTGGTGGTGCTGGAGGCGCTGCTGGCGGTGGGCGTGGTGCTCCTCTACGGCGCCCGGATCGACGTCCCGTGGCTGATCGTGGTGTCCTGCGTGCTCGGGACCGTCGGACTGGCTGCCACCGGGACCCTGTACGGCGCCCTGTCGGCCGGTCTCCGTGTTCGCGAGACGCTTCTCCCGTTTCTCCTGCTCCCGATCGTCGCGCCGGTGCTGCTGGCCGGCACCCGCATCTGGCAGGCGGCCATGGCCGGCGGCACCCCTGCCGACGGGACCCAGTGGCTGCGGCTGCTGGTGATCTTCGACGCCGTCTACGTGGCGTTGGGCGTCGTCGTGTACGGACCCATCCAGGAGACCGCGTGAACCCGAACCAGCGGGTGCGCTCCCCACTCCTCCAGTCCGCCCGGGCCCGCTGGACGGTCCGGATCATCGGCATCGCCGCGGTCCTGTCCACGGCGTTCACGGTCTGGCTCGGCCTGTGGGTCACGCCTCCCGACCAGGTCCAAGGAGACCTGGTCCGTCTGGTCTACATCCACCCGGGTGTGGCGTGGGTGGCGTTGTATCTGGCCTTCGGCCTGGCCGCCGCGGCCAGTCTCCTCTATCTGTGGCCCCGGACCCGTTCGCTGTTCTGGGACCGGTTGGCGGCCGCTGCCGTCGAGGTCGGAGTGGTCTTCAACGTGTGCACGCTGATCTCCGGCTCGATCTGGGGGAAGCCGGCCTGGGGCGTGTGGTGGGCGTGGGATGCCCGACTGACCAGTACCGCGGTCCTGCTGGTCCTGTTCCTCGGGTACATGGCCCTGCGTCGGGTGCCGGCGGAGCCAGAGGTGCGGGCCAGGCGAAGTGCGTTCCTGGCTCTGTTCGCCGCGGTCGACATCCCGATTGTTCACTTCTCGGTGCTCTGGTGGAAGACGCTCCACCAGGGGGCGACCGTGCTCAACCCCGATCTCTCGCCGACCATCCACGGATCGATGGCGTGGACGCTCCTGCTCAGCTTCGTCGCCCTCACCCTGGTCTTCGTGTGGATGCTGCTGGTCCGTTACCGCATCGGCGTCCTCGAGGACTGGCTGGGCAGCGGCGAGCTGGATGCCGCCCTGCGGGAGCGTCAGGCCGAAGGGGTGGCGCCGGACCCGGCCGGGGACGGGTCCGAGGCGGCCGCCGGCGCGCCCGTTCCCGAGGGCGTCCGATGAGGTACGTGATCGCCGGATACACCATCATCCTGAGCCTGCTGTTCCTCTACGCCCTGCAGTTGGTGTGGCGGCGGCAGCGGCTGACCCGGGCGGTGGAGCGGCTCGAGGCTGCCCCTGCGTCTTCCCACGTCCCCGTCCCTGCCCACTCCGACCCCCGGACGGAGAGTCGATGACCACCGCCCCCCCGGCACCCCCGTCCTCGACCGAGGGATCCGATCCGAGCCGGTCCCTGGCGCGGCCGGTCGCGCCGACCCTCGCGTCGAAGAGCCATCGGCTGCGGTACGTGGTGGTGGGCCTCGTGCTCGTCGGGTCGCTCGCCTTCCTGCTGGCCAAGGGCCTCGGCTCCGCGCTCGACTTCTACCTTCCGGCCGACCAGGCAGTGGCCCAGCAGGCGAGCCTGGGGTCGAAGACCTTCAACCTCGAAGGTGTCGTCGAACCCGGTTCGATCCACTCCACGCCGAACGGAGTGGACTTTGTCGTGACCTCCGGTTCGACCCGACTGCAGGTCGACAACGCCGGCAGCCCTCCGCAGCTGTTCGCGGCCGACATCCCGGTCATCGCCGTGGGCCACTTCAGCGGCTCGACGTTCCTGTCCGAGCAGATCCTGGTCAAGCACTCCTCGACCTACATCGCCGAGCATCCGGGGCGGGTCACCGCCCCGAACGGGACCAAGCGATGATCCTCGGACCCCCCGCTCGCCGGTGCACCGCCGGCAGTCGCCGGTGAACGGCGCCCTCGGGCACACCGGAGTCCTGCTCGGATTGGTCGCCGCCCTGGCCGGTGTCGCCGTCATCGCGGTCGGAGTGGCCAGGCGACGCGAGTCCACCATGCGCAGTGGCCAGCTCTACGCCCCCCTGGTCCTGGTGGGTGGACTGATCGCGGTGGCGGCCATGCAGCGCGCCCTGATCACCCACGACTTCTCGCTCACCTACGTGGCCGACAACAACAGCCGGTCCACGCCCCTCCTGTACTCGATCACCGGCATGTGGTCCGCCCTGGCCGGGTCGATCCTCCTGTGGGGGGTGATCCTGGGGGGGTACGCCACGGCCATGGTGTGGCGCTTCCGCAAACGGGCCGGCGACCAGCTGGTGGCCTGGGCCACGTTGGTCGTGTACGTGGTGGCCGCCTTCTTCTTCGCCTTGATGCTGGGGCCGGCCGACCCTTTCCAACATGTGTCCGGGGCCGTCCCCGCCAACGGGCTCGGTCCCAACGTGCTGCTCCAGGACAACCCGCTGGTGCTGTTCCACCCCCCGATGCTCTACCTGGGTTTGGTCGGGTTCACCCTGCCATTCGCCTTCGCCGTCGCCTCGCTGATCACCGGCCGCCTCGACGAGGACTGGCAGGGCGAGACCCGCCGTTGGACGTTGTTCGCCTGGACGTTCCTCACCCTCGGCATCGTGCTCGGGGCGTGGTGGTCCTACCAGGTGCTGGGGTGGGGCGGGTTCTGGGCATGGGACCCGGTGGAGAACGCCTCACTGCTGCCGTGGCTGATCGGCACCGCCTACCTCCACTCGGTGATGGTCCAGCAGCGGCGCGGCCTGCTGCGCATCTGGAACCTCTCCCTGGTGGTGGCCACCTTCAGCCTGACCATTCTCGGGACGTTCCTCACCCGCTCAGGGGTCCTCCAGTCGGTGCACTCCTTCTCCACGTCGGCCATCGGCCCGCTGCTGTTGGGGTTCTTCGGTCTGGTGCTGGTGACGGGTGTGGGCCTGATCGCCTGGCGGGGGGACCGGCTCCGCTCCCCGGGGGGGATCGACTCGCCGATCAGCCGCGAGGGTGCGTTCCTGGCCAACAACCTCCTCTTCGTCTTGTTCGCTTTCGTCGTGCTGCTGGGGACGGTCTTCCCGTTGCTCTACGAGGCCCTCAATGCCGGCGCACAGGTGGCGGTCGGCGCCCCGTACTTCAACCGGTTGGTCATCCCGCTGGGGCTGGCCCTGCTCTTCTTGATGGCCGTGGCCCCGGCACTCCCGTGGCGCAAGGCCACCGTCGAGGTGATGCGGGGTCGCCTGGCCGTGCCGGCCGCGCTGGGTGTGGCGGTGGTGGTGGCCTGCGTCGCCGGCGGCATCCACGGGCTCGAGCCCCTGCTGGCCTTCGGGCTCGCCGCCTTCGCCGCCGCCTCGGCGGGACGGGCCCTGGTGCTGTCGGTCCGAGGGGCCTGGCGGGGGGCACGCGCCTCGGGGGCCCCACCCGTCCGGGCCGTGCTGGCCGGCTGGCGGGGACTGGTCGGCCGTGCCAACGGGGGGATGATCGTCCACATCGGGGTGGTGGTGATCGCCGTCGGACTGGCAGCGGCGACCGCCTTCGGCCAGCGAACCGAGGTCCACCTGGCGCGTGGGCAGACGTCGTCCTTCGACGGGCACACCGTGGAGCTCGTGGGCACCAGAACAGTCATGTCCTCGTCGCACTCCGCGTTGCAGGCCGGACTCCGGATCGACGGCGGCAGCATCTTCTACCCGGCCATCAGCCAGTTCGGAGCCGGGACCCAGGCCGTGGGCACGCCGGCCATCGATTCGAGCTGGCGTGACGACGTCTACCTGACCATCGACTCCATCCCGGACAGGGGCACGGTGTGGACGTTCGGCGTGGTGGTGCAGCCGTTGGTCATGTGGTTGTGGATCGGGGGTGGCCTGGTGGTGGTCGGCTCGATCCTCTCGGCCATTCCCGGGCGCAGGCGCCGTCCCACCGACCCGGTGTCGTCCCCGGTGATCGGCATCGCTGCTCCCGTCACTCCCCGCGCCGAGGCCGAGGATGCTATCGGCGTCCCGGCAGCTCGATCGGAAGCGGAGGTCGGTCCCCTCCCTGTCGGGGCGGGTGATCCCTCGTGACCGTCGGGGCGGGGCTCGGGGCAGGTAGGGCGAACAGGCACACGGCCCGCTGGGTGGCCATCGGGGTGCTGGTGGTTGCCGCCGGCCTGATCGCCGTGCTGGCCACCCGGCCACCGGCCTCGGTCGCCGAGGTGCAGAGCCCCCTGGTGGGCAATCTCGCACCGCCCGTGGGCGGCGTGACCCTCACCGGTTCCCGGTACGAGCTGCCCCGGGAGCCCGGGATGTACGTGGTGGTCAACTTTTTCGCCAGCTGGTGCGAGCCCTGCCAGCAGGAGGGTCCCGAACTGGTTCGGTTCCAGTACGAGCACAGCCGGAGCGGTGACGCGTCGATGGTGAGCGTGGTGTTCGACGACACCGCCAGTGCGGCCCGCACCTACCAGTCCACCCTGGGGGCGTCCTGGCCGACGCTGGCCGACCCGGGGGGAGCGCTGGCGTTGAGCTTCGGGGTGCGGGCGCCTCCCTCCACCTTCGTGATCGCCCCGGACGGCCGGGTGGTGGCCTACATCGTCGCCCCGGTGACGGCCGCAGACCTGGACAGGATCATCGCCGAGGCGAAGGCGTCTCGCGCGTGACCAGGCGCACGTTCCCACTGTGGACGGCCCTCGGCGCCGTGCTGGTGGTGTTCCTGATCATCGGCAGCGGGGTGCTGTCGTCCTCGCCGCCGACAGTGGCCCAGCGTGCCTACGCCATCGAGTCGGTGGTGCGCTGCCCGAGTTGCGAGGACCTCTCGGTGGCCGTCTCCAGCGCGCCGACGGCGGTGACCGTGCGAACCACGGTGCGCCAATTGATCGCCGAAGGGAGAACGGATCAGCAGATCGAGGGCTACCTGGTGGCCCGGTACGGCTCGTCCATCGTGCTGGACCCGCCGGCCAGTGGATGGTCGCTGCTGGTGTGGCTCCTCCCCCTGCTCGGCGGAGCGGCGGCCCTGGTGATGCTCGGGGTCGTCCTGGTTCGTCGTCGCACCGCGGTGTCCCCCGACGCACAGGCGCCCGCCGGCCGGGGCGCAGTCCCGCTCGACCCGGTGCTGCTCGAGGAGAGACGGCGGTTTCTCACCAAGTCGCTGGCCGACGCCGACGCCGAGTACCTGGCCGGCGATCTCTCCGACCAGGACTACCTGAACCTTCGCCAACGCGACCTGGTGCGCCTGACGGCGTTGGGCACCGGTGGCGCCGCGGTGCCGGCGCCGACCGGTGCGCCGGCCGGTGGGGCGGGGATGCACACAGCGTCGGAATCCGCTGCTGAGACGGGGACTCCGGACCCGGGGGAGGCTCCGTCCACAGGAAACCGATCGCCCGACGGGATCCCCGCGGGGGCTCCCGCATCCTCCAACTCGGGGCGTCCGGCGCGCCGCCACCGGAGTTGGTGGTTTCTGGGAGGTGCGGTCGCCGCCTTCGGTGCCGCGTTGATCGTTGCCGTCACGCTGTTCGTATCCGATCGGCTTCCGGGCCAGACGTCGTCCGGGAGCATCAGCCTGAGCCAGGGCCAACAGGTCGAGCAGACCCTCAACCAGGCCGCCACGCTGGAGAACCAGGGCCAGCTGGGCCAGGCAGCCCAGCTCTACCAGTCGGTACTCAACAACCATCCGGACAACGAAGTGGCATTGGCCCAGCTCGGTTGGCTCGAGTACCAGACCGGTCGGCAGGGGGCGAGCGCCTCCCTGATCGACGACGCACGGGCCAAGCTGGGTCGGGCGGTGAAGCTCGACCCGGGTGACTACGCGGTCCGGCTCTACCTGGGGACGGTGTTGCTGCAGCAGGACGGAGATGCCACCGGTGCAGTCGAGCAGTACCGGCAGTTCCTGGCCGACAACCCTCCTGCCGCTGTGGTGCAGCAGGCTGCGGTAGAGCTGCGTGCCGCCTACCAGCAGGCCGGCCTTCCGGTGCCGACGCAGGTCGGCACCGGCTGACGTTCCCACCGGCATCGGTGCCGCCGCCCGCTCAGGGGACGAGCACCGCCTTGCCGCCGATCGACCGGTCGATGAGGCCCGACATCACTGCCGCGGCGTCCTCGAGGGGGTAGGACGCTGGCTCCGTCGGGTCCAGTCGGCCGCTCGCGACCATCACCATCAGTTCGCCGATGAGCTCGCGGTTGGCGAACGGGTCCTCGAAGGTCCACCCACCCCAGTCCACCCCCACCACCGTCCGGTTGTTGAGGAGCACCTGATTGAGGGGGACCGAGGCGATCGGCCCCGAGGCGAAGCCGATGACGCAGAAGCGTCCCAGGTGCCCCATCGCACGCAGGGCTGCCTCGCTGTGCCGTCCGCCGACCGGGTCGATGACCACGTCCACACCGCCCCCCGAGATCTGCCGGGCCCGGGTCTTCAGGTCCTCCTCCTCGTAGGCGATGGTGGCCTCGGCCCCCATGGCGATGGCGGCCTCCAGCTTGTCCTGGCTCGATGCGGCGGCGATCACCCGGCCGCCGAGCGCGGTGGCCACATCGGTGGCGGCGAGACCCACGCCGCCGCCGGCGCCGAGCACCAGGACCCACTCGCCGGCTGCCAGCGAGGTTCGCCGGGTGAGGGTGAACAGAACCGTGCAGTAGCTCTGGATCAGTGTCGCCGCCTGGCCGAAGTCGATGGTGTCCGGCATCGGGATCAGCGAGAGTGCCGGCACCGCCACCTGTTCGGCGAACCCGCCGAAGCCGGTGAAGGCGATCACCCGGTCGCCGACCGCGATCCCGGCCACCCCCAGCCCGACGGCCGTCACCTCACCGGCGACCTCGCCGCCTGGCACGAACGGTGTGGGCGGCTTGAACTGGTAGCGGCCCTGGCAGAGGAGCCCGTCGACGAAGTTGACCCCGGCAGCCCGTACATCGACCACCACGAAGCCCTCGCCGGGCACGGGCGACCCCCGGTCCTCGACGGAGAGGGTGTCGAGGGGTCCGAGCTCGGTGCAGACGACGGTGCGCATGGCCCGAACCTACCGCCCTCGTCCGGAGGTGCCCACAGACCGGCTGTCAGCCGCGCAGCGACCGGAGCCGCCCCACCACCCCGGCGAAGGCCGCTGCGAATGCGTCGATGTCGTCGTCCGTGGTCGACCAGCCCACGGAGAGGCGCAGGGAGCGCTCGCCGTCCACTCCCATGGCCTGGAGCACCGGTGAGGGCTCGAGACTCTCCGACGAGCAGGACGATCCCGAGTGGACGGCGATCCCGGCCTGGTCGAGACCGAGCAGCACCGGCTCCGCCTCCACGCCGTCGATCCCCAGGCAGAGGATGTGGGGCACCCGGTCCGCCGGATCGCCGAACACGTGCACCCCTGCGACGTCGCAGGCCACGGCCGACAGCCGATCGGTGTGCCGGCGGGCGGCGGCCTCCTCGCCGGCCAGGCGCCCGGGAGCAACCAGTGCCGCAGCCACCGCACCGAAGCCGATGGCCCCCGCCACATTCTCCAGGCCGGCCCTCCGGGCCCGCTCCTGCTCGCCGCCAACCACGAACGGCTCGATCCGCAGGCCGCGCCGGACGATCAGGGCCCCGATGCCCGGCGGCCCACCCATCTTGTGGGCCGACACCGACGCCAGGTCGGCCCCGAGCCCGCCGACATCGATGCGGAGGTGGCCGGCCGCGGCCACTGCGTCGGCGTGGCTGGGCACGCCGAGCCGCCGGCAGAGCTCGACGACCTCGGTCACCGGTTGGACTGTGCCGACCTCGTGGTTGGCCCACTGGCAGTGCACCAGCGACGGGGGCTGTCCGTGCTCCGACCGGCACCGCTCGATCGCTTCGCCGACCGCGTCGGTGTGGATCCTGCCGACGCTGTCGACGGCGACCCCCACGACCGGCGCCGCCCGGGCCGAGGAGTCGCGCACCGCCGAGTGCTCGACCGACGAGCAGACCACCGGCCCGCCGCCGCCCGTGGTCGCGCCCCAGACTGCAGCGTTGACTGCCTCGGTCCCGCCCGAGGTGAAGACGATCTGCCGGGGGCGCACCCCGAGGAAGTCGGCCAGCTGCTCACGGGCTCCCTCCAACGCGGCTCGGGCCATGCGCCCCTCGGTGTGGACCCGGCCGGGGTCAGCGGTGACCCCCAGGTCGTCCCAGGCAGCCATCGCTGCTCTGGCTTCGGGCCGGAGCGGTGTCGTCGAGGCGTGATCGAGGTAGTGGCGGGCCAAGGTCCGGCTCGCCGGTCAGACCACCGCGCCACAGGCGGCGTCGCCGCGGGCACGCGACGACGACAGCACCACCGGCACCGATCCCCCGGGATCGCCGCTCAGGCCCGCGAGCAGGCCCTTGACCATGCCCCGGTCGACGGCGCAGAGGACCGGCTGTTGTGACGCGGCGTCGCCGAATGGGCAGTTGTCCGCCACAACGGCGGTGCTCGCACCCTGGTCCTCGGCATGGGCGGCGAACCCGTGTGCGGTCAGGGTGTCGGCGATGGCGTGCATGGCCGTGCGCAGCGAGCGCTGGCTGTCGCCGGGTGACATCTGGCCGGCCAGGGCCCGGCCGTACTCCTCGCCGACCCGCTCGGCCATGGCCTCGGCGAGCTCCGGGCCGAGCATCTGCAGGGCCTCCTGGAGCAGTAGCACCAACAGGTCGTCCCGCCGGGCGAGGAGGTCCAGGGTGGGATCGCCGGCGATGGCCCGGAAGCGCTTGGACGGCCGACCGGCGCCGTGCCCGGCGGCCCGCTCCATGGTGACCTCGACATAGCCCCCGTTGGCCAGGCGCTCGAGGTGGTGGCGGGCCACGTTGGGGTGGAGCGAGAAGTGGGCGGCGACCCCCGAGGCGGTGGTGCCGGGGTTCGACCGGACGAACAGGTAGATCTCCCGCCGGGTCGGATCACCGAAGGCGGAGCTCACCGCGGTGACCGCGGCGGCGAAGTCGCTGTCCGACCGGGCCGCATCGCCTCCGCTCTCCGCCCCGCCTCGGCCCGGTGTCACCGCGGGGAAGGGGATTGGACGGTCTGGGTCGGCGTGCACGTCCCCTAGTCTACCGATGACGCCGAATTTTCCCGAGGAGTGCCCGGATGCCAATCGACGAGTCCCAGGTCACAGACGCTGTTGCCGCCGTGACCGATCCCGAGCTGCGCCGCCCGCTGGGAGAGTTGGGCATGGTCGGCCGGGTGCAGGCCAGGCGCAAGAAGGTGACCGTCGAAGTCGCCCTGCCGGTGGCCGACTACCCCCAGGTCGACGAACTGGTGGACCGGATCCGCCGGGCCGTCGGCCCCCTGCCCGGAGTCGACGAGCTCACGGTGGACCGGGTGGTCATGGGAGAGGAGCCCCGGGGGCGCCTCCGCATGCTGCTGCGCGGCGAGCCGGTCGACGGAGGAACCCAGCACGCGCCGGACGACGGCCACGGACACGGGCACGCCCACGGCGGAAAGCTCGGCCACGAGGAGGGCCGCCCGAACCGCTTCATGCTCCCGCGGTCGAAGACCCGGATCCTCGGGATCTCCTCGGGCAAGGGAGGGGTCGGCAAGTCGTCGGTCACCGTCAATCTGGCGGTCGCCCTGGCCCGGATGGGATACGACGTCGGTGTGCTCGATGCCGACGTCTACGGGTTCTCCGTCCCCAAGATGCTCGGGATCACCGCCGAGCCGCTGATCATCGGCGACCTGGTGGTCCCCCCCACGGCCAACGGCGTCCGCTGCCTGTCGATGGGGTTCTTCGTCGCCGACGACACCCCGGTGATCTGGAGGGGGCCCATGCTGCACAAGGCCCTCGAACAGTTCCTGGTCGATGCCTACTGGGGCGAGCCCGACTTCCTGCTGGTCGACATGCCCCCGGGCACCGGCGACGTCACCTTGTCCCTCGGCCAGTACCTCACCAAAACCGAGGTCTTCGTGGTCACCACCCCCCAGCCGGCCGCACAACGGGTGGCTCAGCGCTCGGCCTACGCCGCCCGCAAGCTGAAGCTGGCCGTGCGCGGGGTCATCGAGAACATGAGCTGGTTCACCGGCGACGACGGGACCCGGTACGAGCTGTTCGGCGCCGGGGGAGGCAGCCAGCTCGCCTCCGAGCTCGGCGTCCCCCTCCTCGCACAGGTGCCCTTGGTCCCCGCGCTGCGCTCCGGGGGGGACGAGGGCGTCCCCGTCATGGTGGCAGAACCCGAGGGCGAGGCCGCCGCCGTCTTCGGCCGGCTGGCCACCGCCGTCGTCGATCTGGGCCCGGCCCGGGTCTACCGCAACGAGCTCACCCTCCGCTGATCACCTGGGCCGATTCCGGCTGATCTGCCGGATCAGGCCCAGCCGCCACGTTCGCCGTGGATCAGCCCCACCCCTCCCGGGTGGGCGGCATGCCGCTCCGCCCGTCCGGCTCGGGCACCACGCCGAGCACCTGGTGGATGGCCAGGCCCCCGTCATCGAATCCGTTGGCCGAGGCCGCCATGTAGAGCCGCCAGACGTTGGCCCTGGCCACTCCGACGAGGGACACCGCCTCGCCCCAGTGCTCCTCGAGGTTGGCCACCCAGTGGTGGAGGGTGCGCGAGTAGTGCTCACGCAGCGATTCGACGTCGCGCACCTCGAAGCCGGCCCGCTGCATGGCCAGGACGACCTGGCCCACGTCGAGCAGCTCCCCGTCGGGGAAGACGTACCGACCGACGAAGCTCCGCCTGCCGAGCACCGACCCGCCCGGCTTCGAGATGGCATGGTTCAACAGCCTCCCGGTCGGCGCCAGCAACTGCCGGAGGGTCTCGAAGTAGCGGGCCATCTGCGCGGTGCCCACGTGTTCGAACATGCCGATCGACGAGATGGCGTCGAACTCCTCGGCGCCGAGGTCGCGGTAGTCCTGCCGGCGGATCTCGATCCGGTCGGCCAGGCCGGCGTCGTCCACCCGCCGGCGGGCCAGCTCGACCTGCTCGCGGCTGAGGGACACTCCCACCACCTGGGCATGGTGGTGACGGGCGGCGTGGATGGCCATCGAGCCCCACCCGCAGCCGACGTCGAGCAACCGTGCGTCGGGACGCCGGTCGATGCCCAGCTTCCGGCAGATCAGTTCGTACTTCGCCGACTGCGCCTCCTCGAGCGTCGCGTCCGCCGAGACGAAGCGCGCGCACGAATAGGTCATGCTCGGACCGAGGACCAGGCGGTAGAAGTCGTTGCCCACGTCGTAGTGATGGCTGACGGCACGGGCGTCCCGGGACGGCGAGTGCAGTCTCCCCGCCGGGCGGCACTCCTCGGGCGGCGGGGGTAGCGGCGGGCCGATGGCACCCAACCGGCGGGCGACATCGACGGCGGCCGGAAGCATCCGCACGGTCATCTGGCGAAGATCGCGAGGGGAAGCGTCGTGGAGGACCCGCAACAGGGCGTAGATGTCGCCGTCGACGGTCAGGTCCCCGGACACGAAGGCGCGGGCCACTCCGAGCTCCCCCGGGGCCCACAGGATGCGGCGCACGGCATCGATCGATCGGACCTGCAGCGTGCCCACCCCGTCGGTGGGGCCGATAGCGCTGCCGTCCCAGAACTCGAAGCGCACCGGCATCTTCGTGCCCACCAGGGCCCGTAGCAACGGTGCGAACGCGTCGGCCGCGCTGCCCGACGCCGCCGTGACGGTGCGAGCGGCCTGGTCGCCTTGCGTCGACCCCGGCATCCCGCCCAGCGGGCCGGGACCCGAACCGGCCGCGGGAGCTTGGGGCTCCCCGGCGATTGCCTGGTCTGATACTTGGGTTGCCATGCTCAACCTCCTTGATCGGTTCGGCCCGGTGCGAGTCGCCGTGATTTTAGGGTGTCCGGTGGTATTCCGTTCGTTCCGGGGTAGAACGTGTGTGGCAGCCCGGGTCGGACGGACCCGTCCGACCTTGGGTCAGAGGCCGGTCTGCGCCGTGATCCGACCGGATCGGACGGCGGCGACCAGGGCCTCGTAGTCCCGTTCGTTCTGGTCCGCGTAGGCAGCGGAGAAGTCGGCGACAGCCTCGTCGAAGGAGTGTCCCTTGCCCAGGTAGGAGGCGATGGCGATCCAGTCACCGGAGCGGGCGTGGGCCCGGGCCAGCGTGGCACCGCACATCCGGGCGTACATGATGGCCCCGGGAACGCGCATCGAGTCCACGTCCGCCGACCCCTTCCAGTCGTGGAGCTGCCGGATGTAGTAATCACGGGTCTGACCGTCGATGTCCTTGACCCGCTGCCATCCGAGGAAGATGTCACTGGCCGTCTGCATGAGCCGCTGGCCTACAACCACCCGTCGGCCGTGATTGGCGTAGGCGCACCTTCCGGCGAACGGTTCGAGGACCGAGGGTTGTGCCTCTTTCGCCTGGAGGATCAGCGGGTCCTGTTCGTCGACCCCCAACATGAGGAATATCCAGGCGCGGGTGCCCACGCTGCCCACGCCGACCACCTTGCGCGCCATGTGGAGGTACCGGTAGTCCTCGAGAGGGTGGTGCTCGCCGGCCAGGGTCTGGCGGTACTTCTTGATCAACTTGCGCAGTGACCGCTCGGTCCGGTGCCTCGCCTCGGCGGAAAGGACGAGGTCGTCGATGGGCACGACGAGCGGTGGATCAGCGATGAAACGCAGCCTTCCGTCCACCTGCCCGGTCAGCTTCTTGAACGCCCGCATGCTGTCGCGGGTGCGGGCCTTGGCCACGCCCTTGGCCACGCCCTTGGCGTCCTTCTTGCCCAGCCGTTCCTCTTTGACCTCGGTGTCGACCCACTCGAGCATCCGGTGCATCTCCATGTGGGAGTACCACACGTCCAGCGAGCCCCGCTTCGCCGCCTTCCTCATCTGCTCGCGGTACTCCTCTACGGCAGCCAGCACGACGTCCCGTCGATCGGAGCGGCTGAAGGACCGGTCACGGCCGGCGATCTCGAAGCTCGCGGCCAGACGCTTGACGTCCCACTCCCAGGGCCCGGGGAGGGTCTCGTCGAAGTCGTTGATGTCGAACATCAGTTGGCGCTCGGGCGAGGCGAACAGGCCGAAGTTGGAGAGGTGGGCGTCGCCGCAGCACTGGACGACCAGACCGGTGCGCGGGGTCGAGGCCAGATCTGCCGCCATGATCGAGGCGGCACCCCGGTAGAAGGTGAACGGCGAGACCAGCATCCGGCCGTAGCGGATCGGCACGAGGTCGGACACCCGGGTGCCTGCCTGCTCCTCCAGCAGGTCGATCGGGTCCGGGCGGTCGGCCGCCGGCTGCCACGGCCCGTGGATCGGGCGGGGCGCCCACTGGCGGACGACCTTGCCCCGGGCGGTCCGCTGGCTCCGGCTCAGGCGGTTGGTCTTCTTCAGGGCGGATGGCGGCAGTCCGATCCGCCTCGACGCCTCGGTGAGGTCCATGGGGCGAATCTACAGTCCGGCGGGTCAGACATACTCCCGTCTGCGCAACCACACCAACGTGCACCAACCCCACAAGGGCGGCAGGTACGAGCTGAAGAGCCGTTGGATGAAGACCGCCGCGGTGGCGTCGGACTCCGGGATGCCGGCAGCGGTCAACCCCAGGATCATCCCTGCCTCAACCACGCCCATGCCACCGGGCACCGGCGACACGCCGCCGAGCATGGAGGCCAGCGTGATGACGATGATCAAGGTGGCGATGCTGAGATGGTCCCCGAAGGCTCGAAGGGATGCGGCCAGGGCGAGGGCCACGAGGAGCTCGGACGCAGCGGCTCCCCCGACCAACTGGGCGACCTTCCGGGGAGTGGTCAGCACGTACTTGGCGTCGCTCCAGATGTCGGTCAGCCTGGGGCGCAACTTTTCCGATGCCAACCGGCGCAGTCGCGGGATGACGAGCACGAGGCCGAGCGCCAGGGCGACGACGACGACGGCGACCAACAGGAGCCAGACCGTCCGCGCACCCCCGCCGCCAGACTGAGGATGGTCGTCCAAGTTGATCGATCCCCAGGCCAGGGGAAGGCAGATCAGGAAGATCAGGCCCTTCACGATCCAACTCGCCGCGCTGATGACCGCTCCGGAACTGAGGGCCACCGAGGAGTCGTAGCCCTGCTGTTGGAAGAATCGCACCCGGGTGGCGAACACCGCAGGCGTGCCCCCGGCCAGCGCGCTGAAGCTGTTGGCCATCTCGACGGCCACCACCCGTCCGAACGGCAGGTCGCCGGCGACGCTCCCCAGATCCTCGATGGCATCGGCTACGACGTCCAGTTGCGTGCAGAGGAAGGCGATGACGACCCACCCCCAGTTCGCCCCGACGATGGTGTCGAAGGAGTTGGTCACGTTGATCAGGACCCCGATGAGCGCCCACCCTCCGATGAGCGTGCCGATGGCCAGGATGAGCGTGGGCCAGCTGATCCGCCGGGGTTCCACCAGCTTGGGTACCTCGATCGACGCGGCGTCGGCAGCGAGCGAGCGCATCTCCTCGAGGAGTGCCGTCCTGCCCCGCAGGGCCCGGGCCAGCACGGGGTCGAGTCCGGCGCGGCGCAGGTGTTCCAGGACGCTCGTCACCACGTCGGCTGGCAGGCATCGGGCGGCCGACGCCGAGGCCTGCTCGGGCCCCGCCGCCAGACCCAGGGCGGCGACGGCACCGGCCAGGTCGCGGTCGAGGCGGTCGGGCCCGGCGTTGGAGGTGGCATTGCGGAAATCGAGGAGTCCCGTGGTACCGGAGCCCGGATCGACGATAATGGTGTCGCCGCTGACGGCGCCGTGGGCGATCCGCTCGGACCGGAGCGTGAGGAACTGGCCGATGACGCTGTCGAGCATGGCATCCGAGAGTGCATCGCTCTCGGTGTCAGAAAGGCGGGTTCCGCCCGGCATGCGGCAGACCAGCGCGGCATCCCTGGAGATACCGGAGCTGCCGGCGGCCACGACCTCGGGCACGTTGACCCCCGCCCGTTGGGCCAGCAGCGTCAGGTACGCCTCGTGCTCGACCTGCTGGAGTCGGGTGAAGGTCAGGGTGGGACCCGAATCGCGGTAGAAGAGGAACCGTCCGGTCTTGGCCAGGAGCTTGGCATCGGCGGCATCCCGGCCGTACACGGCAATGCGGAGCGGGGTTCCGGAGGGTCGATCCCCCGTCTCCGTGCCCTCATAGCAGGCCACACCCCAGCGCTGATCGTCGGCGGCGCGGACGTCCCGGGCACCGACCCCGAGACCCGCCACCAGCGCGGCAACATCTGCGGCGGACGGGAGGCCCAGCGGCGAGCCGAAGATGAGGTGGACCATCGCGGTCACTCCCCAACCCAGCGCAAGACTGCCGAGCACGTTGACCGGCAGACCGTGCCCGCCGACGACGGACGCCAATGCAACGAGGAGGACGAAGCCCTCGATGGCCCGCTGCACCGTCCGGGCCAGATAGGGGAGTGCGGCAGTGACCACCGACATGAACACGGCGATCTGGACAACCGGGAAGTGGAGGTCGAACCCGTTGATCGGAGTCCCGAGCGAACGGCCCCCGTTGCTGCCAAGGGCGACGATCAACACACCGCTGAGCGCGGCGGCGCCTGCGGCGGAGAGGCCGATGTCGCGTGCGACCGCCCATCGCCGTGCCAGCAGCGCCAACACGATGAGGAGGGCGGTGATCCCGAAGGAGCCGGCGTCGTAGATGAAGGTGATCAGCCAGCTGATGCTGTGCGGGGGGGGATGGACGGTCTGAGCTATCACCCGGTCGAAGTGCGAGCTGTACCCGATGGCCAACACACAGCACAGCAGGGAGAGTGCGGCCAGGCCGACCTTCAGACCGTCGCTTCCCCGTCGCCGTCGCCGGTCGTCGCCGACCGGAGCGAAGAGAACCTGTCGCCACGCGCCGCGCCGCGCCTGCGCACCACCCGCCGAGGGTCCGGCCGCCGCGTGGGTGTGGATAGCCATTCGACCCGGGAGCTTAGGATCGCGTGGCCGACGGCCGCCAGGCGTGCGGTTGTGAGGCCGGCCACCGCTTCCCAATGGAGGAATGACGGGAGCATCGACGCCCGGCGCCCGGCGCCCGGCGCCCGGCGCCCGGCGCGAGATGCGATTGCTGATTGCTGATTGCTG
>Ga0182010_10000007_pt1 | contig 116660 bp, 96 predicted proteins | sample 611E1MmetaG_FD_120488 | JGI IMG/M metagenome (GOLD analysis project Ga0182010, IMG submission 120488) | Permafrost microbial communities from Stordalen Mire, Sweden - 611E1M metaG | ecosystem: Environmental > Terrestrial > Soil > Wetlands > Permafrost | place: Sweden: Stordalen | collected... | reverse complement strand
TCGCCCCGAAGTCGAACAGCAGGACCTGGCCAACGCGGATCTCGCGGCCGGAGGGCTTCCCGTGCGGCAGAGCGGCGTTCGGTCCGACCAGGCAGGCGATCCCGAAGGCGAGGGCATCGGCGCCGCCTGTCCGCATCTCCCATTCGAGGGCCAGGGCCAGTTCGCGCTCGGTCTGACCCGGCTTGATACGACGCAGGATCGCGGCCACCGAGCGATCCGCGACGGCGCAGGCGGACCTGATCCGGTCGATCTCCGCCGGCTCCTTCGTGGCCCGGTCGGCCTCGACCCACTCGCCGGCTTCCACCAGTTCGACGTCCGGCGCCGCGGCCGCAAGCTCATGCCAGAGGTGATGGCTGACGAGGTCCGATTCGACGGCTACTCGCCGCGCCCCCAGACTCCCGACCAGGCTCGGCCAGATCGCGGCCAGGTCGTATGTCGTGGCTTCAATCCGGGCGCCCGGTGCCTGCGCGGCGGCCTGCAGCCGGTAGCGGCTGTCGGCCAGCACGACGACCTGATCCGCCGACACGATGAACCGCCCGGAGTTGCCCGCAACACGATCCTCGCCGTCATCGAGCGAAAAGCCGGTCAGGTAGCGCATGTGTTCGGGCCGAATGCCGAAATAGGCATCCATGCCGCTCGCAGCCATTCGGGCCCGCAATCGAGCCAGGCGCTCGGGCCTGGCTGCGACGTCCGCCTCGGCCCATCGGGCTCGGTCGGCGTCTGTCGGCGGCGCGGGGAAGTCGGCTGGATGGGGCAAAGACCGAACGAGCTTCGTCATGGCCTCATGGTAGCCCCGACGTTCGCCAACTCCACGCCGAAAGGCACCGGGTCGAAACCGCAGGTACGCGCCAGTCGGTCGCACACGTCCCGCTTCCCGGCGTTCTCCACCTCAGTTCGTGTAGCCGTACTTCTTGAGGTTGGCGTCCTGCTCGGCCTGCGTCTTGGCAAACGCATGCCCGCCCGTGCCGTCGTTCTTGGCCAGGAAGTACAGGTAACCATCGGCCGTGTCAGGTGCCATTGCCGCCGCCAGGGACGGCGCGCTGGGCGAGCAGATTGGAGTGGGCGGCAGGCCGGCGTGATGGTAGGTGTTGTACGCGGCCAGGGCCCCCGGGAACACAACCTGGCTCAGCGCGCCGGTAGTCGTGATCGGGTTCCAGAACGTGTAGTTCACCCACGTCTCTATGTTGGGGTTGTCCTGCAGCCAGACCGAGTCGTTGGCGTAGTTGAGCGTGGGGTCGGCGTCGAGAAGCCCCGTCGGCCACAGCTTCGGGTTCAGACGGTTCACGTAGACCCCGGCGATCGGCGCCCTATCGGCATCGATCTTGGCCTCCGTCTCCACCAGTGAGGCGATCTGGACCGTCTGGTAGATCTGGTCCGGCGGCAGTGCGAGCAGCCCCGGCGGCGCGTGGCTCACGAATGCATCCAGGAGCATTCGCAGCAGCTCAACCGGCGTCGTATCCGGCGCAACCTGGTAGGTGGCTGGGAACAAGAATCCCTCCAGCGAAGCGCCGGCCGGCAGCTTGAGCCAGGGGTATTGGGAGAGAAGATCGGTCGGCGGATGGATCGCGAGGTCATAGAACTGACTGATGTTCATCGTAAGAGGAGCCGTCGGATCGTCCGGGTTCGCCTCCTTGTACTCCAACTCGGCGACCATCTGCTCTATGCGCAGCCCTTCCCGGAATGTAATGCGGACGGTTGGTGGCGCGGCCGGCGCCGAGGTCAGGTTGGCGATGATCTGATCGACCGTCATGGACCTGCTGACGACGTGCCGTCCGATCTGGAAGCTCTGCGTCGCTCCCTTCTCGATCGCCTCGTAGACGAACGCCCGAGCGTCCTGGATGACGCCGGCCTCGACGAGCTGGTCGCCGATCTGCGCCGGCGTGGCACCGGTGGCGATCACGATGGGGACGACCTCCGTGTCGGTCGCGTCGACCGGCTGACTGATGCTGGACCAGAGCGATCCTCTCACGATGTCCGACACGAACGGGAGCTGCAGCGCAGTCGGGTTCTCGGCCGCCCAGTCCACAATGCCGTTCCTCACGACGGGCAAGGCGACGAAGAAGAGGCCGCCGACGACCAGGCCTCCGAGCACGAACGCGAAGGCGATGAAGCGCAGGATGGGGCTCAATCCGCTGAATCGGTCCTTGCGGTAGTCCCGCCTGGTCGCGAACGGCCTCGGTCCCCGGCCGGCCGCGATCTCCGCAGGATCGGGCGGCATGTAGTCGTCCCAGCCCGAATCGATTACGGGACGCCTCGGTTCCTCCGACGCTACGCCGCCGACCCCGGCCCCTCTCGGCTTGCCTCCGCCCCTTACCGTCATGAGGTACTCCGCTCCGAATTCTCGGTCGTGGTCGCGTCCAACTCGTCCTGCAGTATCAGAGCCGCCGCCTCCCTGTCGACGCGAGCCCGGTAGGCCTCGCGTTGGGCGGCGCTCGGGGGCCCGCCGGACCGGCCTCGGCCGGCTCCCCCGATCCGACGCTCCGCGCGTTCGCTGGTCAGCCGCTCGTCTCGAAACCACAGCGACAGGCCCGTCGCAGAGGCCACGGCTTCCGCCCACTGCCGCGTCCGGGTCGCCTGAGGTCCTTCGCCGCCATCCATGTCGAGCGGCAATCCTACGACCATAACCGCGGCTTCGTGCTCGGCAGCAAGACGCGATATTGCGGCGGCGTCCTGGGCTACACTCCTGCCGCGGCTGAGCGTTGCGAATGGAGAGGCGGTACGCGTCTCCAGATCGCCCAGAGCGACGCCGATCCGGCGCTCGCCCAGGTCGATGCCGACGATGTGGCGCGACTTGCCGGCAGCCGAATCTCCAGGCACGGCCGTCAGCTCGACGTCGGATTCGCCGATGGAGCCTCCGACGGGGCGATCGACGGAGAGGGCGACGGGGATGGCTCTATCGACGGAAACGGCGACGGCGAGGGCGAGCCTTCGACCGAAGGCGTCTCGGTGACGCCGGACGTGGGGAAATACGACTCAGAGGCCGGCTCCGAGGGCTCCATCGAGCTCACTGGCGGCGAAGACGCGGCTTCGCCCGTGCCCGGCGGCACGACCGCCGGAACCTTGGTAGCGCTGGCACCACCGCTCGACGATGCGCCTGGACTCGGTCCCTGCGACGGAACCACTACCTGAATGTCGATCCGGAAATCGAAGCTCGGCATCGTAGTCGCCCAATCCGGAGAGACCGATATCTCGGCTTGCCCATAGCTCGAGAGGATCGATCGAGCGTCGTCGAGCGACTTGCCCTTGACCGCCGCACGAAGCTGGGCGACGTCGACGATCGGAACCTCGACCGCCTGCACTGTCACCGGAACGACGACAGTCGTTCCCCCAGCGGCAGCAGTCCCGAGGCTCGAAGTCACGGAGTTCCCCACGATCGAGTAGCCGGTCCGGACCGCCGCGCGGACGCGTCGCTCTGCGAGCGTCGTCGCAGTCGTCAAGTCGGCCGTTGTCGCCGTGCCCGTGCCCTGGCAATCGAGCTGGAACGACGCCACCGCCTGATTCAGGAGCCCCTGGGGATCGGGGCTGCAGACGGCAGCGCCCAGGTGTGCCGATCCGGTGAACAGCGTGGGCCCGGACGTCGCGGCAGCCGCCGATCTCACATCCGCCTGGAAGCTGGAGTCGAGATCGGCGAGAAGGTTGGCCTCCGCCTTGTCGATGTCAGATTGCTGAATCTGCGGCGTGACGGTGTGAGTACCGCCGGTGGTCGCGTTCGCGTTGCCCACCGGGTGAGAGGCGACCAGCGCCGAAGCGAGATCGGTCGGCACGTTGACGATGGCATTCGCGGCCACATTGCCCGACAGCCCTTTGTTGACCGCCACGATCGGCGCCTCGGCGGTGCCGCGGGTGATCGTGGTGCCGGAGACGGTGGCTTTCGGTACGGTCACAGTAGAAGCGGTGGTGAACGCGATCCCACCGGCGGTCGAGACACGCGTCCCGGCTAGAACGGGCACGGCCAGGTATGTGTTGAGGCTCACGAACGTAACTGTGCCAGTGGCGGCCGTATCGACGACGTTCTGGCCCGTCGCGTCGAAAGTGCCCGATGCGTCGACCGCGAAAGCCTTGCTCAGACCGGGCACCGTGCCCGTCTGATCGTTTGCCGCGACAACACTCGGGTCGACCTTGACGCTGACGGTCATCGGTCCAACCGAGTCCTCGCGCAGGGTCAGGACGACGTTGGCGCTTGGGTAGAAGAAGAAGGCGGCCGCGCCAACGACGGCGACGACCAGCATCGTTACCCCGACGACCAGGGCGCGGGAGATCCGGACGCGCCTCTTCGGCCCACCGTTCGCGGGTGAGCTGCCCGCGATCCTCGTCATGCCGGTTCCCCCCGGCCGATTCGCTCCCTCAGCTGGCGCAACGGTCAGTGCCAACTCGTCGAGAGCGTCGGAGACGTCGTTGGGCGACCGGCCGTGCAAACCGCGGGCGATCGCCGCTTCAGCCCTCTCGTACTCGGCGACGGTCGTGTACACGGCCAGCTCGGCCGTCCTGGCGACGGACTGCACAGACGGGTCGGCGGCGATGATCGCGAGGCGCTTGTGGCGGTGCTTCGCTTCGAGTGCCAGCAGCCGAAAGTTGATCCGAGACGTCGCCACACGCGAGCCGCCGGACAACACCAGGGCGAGGCGGCTGTCCGCCGAGTCGCGGATCCGCGCCGCAGCCGAGGTGATCTCATCGTCGACATCGAGGTAGTAGATCGCCATGGGCTACATCTTCATCGCTCGCAGGACGCGACGCAAAGCGAGGTCCAGTGGGTCTTCGTTGCTCTGGAGCTCGATAGCCTGGTACGCCAGACCGAGCGGCGTCACGTCCTGCTGGTCGACCAGCAAATGCGTACCGTCCTTGATGCGTTCGACTTGCGCCGGAGTGATCACGCAGACCTCCGGAGGGCGGCTGAACGGCAGGCGCTTCCAGAAAGCCTCGCCCCGGAGGGCGGCGTCGATCTCCGGGAGATGCGAACCGCCGCCGCAGAGATATACGCGTCCAGGCAGGAGATCGCCCTCGGCCAGCTCGTCCAGCACCAGCTCGACGCCGGCGGCCCAGATTGCCACGTCGTCGGCGACGATCCTGGCCACTTCATCGCGCTGCTCGACCAGGACGCCACGCGCATAGTCGATCTTCATCTCCTCGGCCCGTGGGAACGGCAGATCCAGGCGGTCGGCGATGGACTTGGTGAATGCCCGCCCGCCCAGAGCGAACATCCGCGTCCCTTCGATCCCGCCGTGCCGGACGAGGGCCACGTCGGTGGTCCCGCCGCCGATGTCGATGAACAGCGCTCCGGATTGCTGTACCTGCTCGCTGGCCAGAACGCGGGCCACGGCATACGGTTCGGCGACGATCTCGAGAAGCTCCAGCTCCAGCTGCTCGGCCACGCTCTGGAGGGCACCCAGATGGACCAGGGGGGCGAACGCGTTGAACACGCTGATCTTGACGTGGCGGCCCTGGAACCCGACCGGGTTTGTGACCGGATAGCCGTCGATTTGGGCGCCAGTGACCGCAGCGTGAACCAGCCGTACATCGACCTGGGGCAGACCCGTCTCCCAGGTGATGGCTCGCTCGGCTTCGCGGAGAGCCTCTCGCTGGACGCCGTTGATCAGCTTCTGCAGTTCGGCATCCGTGATGACCGTGTCGGCGCGCTTCCGCTCCTGCGACTGGATCGTCGTGAAGCCTTTGACCAGTTCCCCGGCAATGCCGATGACGCACTGCGTCGGCCGGAAGCCGGCCATCTCCTCGGCCTCCTGGAGCGCGACGGAGCAGTTGTCCACGACCGCGTTGATGTCCGTCACCGTCCCGGACTGCATATGAGCCAGGCCCTGGCGCTTGCGCCCGACACCCCGAACGGTGCCCATGCCGGCATCGTCGATCTCGAAGACCAGAGCCTTGACGAACTCGGTGCCGATGTCCAGCGCGGTACAGGCGGCCAGAGCCGACACCTCTTCCCGGCCCCAGATCCTCCGCCAGAACGCCACGGCCGCTCCCCTAGCTGCGGGCTCGATGCCCGGCCACACCAAGTGTATCCGCGATGGCGGCCATCGCCGAAGCGATCCCGTCCCGCCGGCTGCCCATCCCTTGAGCCATCTCCGGCCGGCCTCCTCCGCGGCCTTCCATTGACGTCATGGCGACCTTGACTAGCTCACCGGCCGAGATGCCACGCTCGACCAGGTCCGGGCTCACGCTGACGAACATCTGCGGAGCGTCGGCGTCGAAGGCGACGGCGATCACGCCCGACCCCAGGGCCGCCCGGATCTCCTTCGCGAAGCCCTTCCATTGCTCGGGCGATTCAAACGCCCCAGCGTGAGCAACTAGCTTCACCCCGGGAGCGACCTCCTTCGCGCCTCGCGCGAGGTCCGAGGCTTTGGGCAGTCCGGCCCCGCCGGTCCGCAGGCGGCGGCGGGCCTCGCGCAACTCCCCCTGCAGCGCCGCCACCCGCTCCGGTGCGGCATCGACTGAAGGAGCGCCGACAGCATCTGCGATTTGCTCGAGAAGGGCGACCCGCTCCCGCACCAGGGCGTCCGCTCCGTCTCCGGTCAGGGCCTCGACGCGGCGCATGCCGGCGCCGATGCTGCGATCGGCGGTTATCACGAAGCCGCCTATCTGTCCCGACGCGGCGCAGTGGGTGCCACCGCAGAGCTCGAGCGAGTAGCCCTCGACTCGAACGGTGCGGACCAACTCGCCGTACTTCTCGTCAAAGAAGGCGTCTGCTCCGGCCGAGATGGCGTCGGCCATCGGCTGAACTACCGTCGTGACGGGGCGGTTCTCGCGAACGACCTGCCGGACCTCGTCCTCGATGGCCCGCTTCTCGTAGGCCGTGAGCGACCGATCCAGCGGATAGTCGAAGCGGAGGTAGTCCGGCGCCACGAGCGAACCGGCCTGGTGGGCCTCCGGCCCGACGACGTTCCGCAGGGCCCGGTGGAGGAGATGCGTGGCGGTGTGGTTGCGCATGATCCGCGCCCGCCGCTCGGCGTCAACGCGGGCCGCGACCCGATCCCCGACTTTGAGCCTGCCGTGAAGCTGCCCGCGATGGACGAAAAGCCCGGCGATGGGCTTCTGCGTGTCATCAACGCTGAACAGCGCACTGCCTCCGTCGGCCTCGAGCAGCTCCCCCCGGTCTCCGACCTGTCCACCGCCTTCGCCGTAGAAGGGAGTAGCGTCCAGGACCACCTCCGCCTCGCCGTTGCCGGTGAGCTCCTGATACTCGATTCCATCGCGAAGGATGGCTACGATCCGGCTCTCGGCCTCCGTCCCCTCGTAGCCCAGGAACTTCGTCTCGCCGGCCCGCCTCAGGATGGCCTGGTAGAGATCGCCGAGCTCGGCCAGACGGGTCAGATCGGCTTTAGTGCCCTTGCGACTCCGCTCCTTCTGCTCGGCCATAGCCGCGGCGAAGCCTTCGCGGTCGACCCTCACTCCGTACTCGGCGGCCATGTCGACGGTGAGATCGACGGGGAACCCGTATGTGTCGTGAAGGCGGAAGGCCACGTCGCCGGGAAGCACGGGGGCGTCGGCCGGGAGACCGTCAGGCAGCCGGCCAATCGTCCGCTCGCCCTTAGCCAGCGGCGCAAGTGCCGCGTCGAGGTGGCTCGTACCCGTCTCGAGGGTCCGAGCGAATTGTGCCTCCTCCTGACGCACCACCTTCAAGATCCTGTCGCGTCGCTCGATCAGATGGGGATAGGCCTCGCCCATGACATCGACGACGACCCCGGCGGTCACGTCCATGAACGGCTCCCGCCGGCCAAGCAGTCGGCCGTGCCGCACGGCACGACGCAGAATCCTCCGCAGCACGTAGCCGCGCCCCTCGTTGGACGGCGCCACTCCGTCGGCCACAAGGAACGTGACGGCGCGCGAGTGATCGGCGATTACCTGGTAACTGAACCGCTCCGCCTCGAAAGCTTCGGGATCGTGGCCGAGGAGATCACGCATCGCGGCATGGATGGGCGTGAACAGGTCCGTGTCGTAGTTGGTAGACACTCCCTGTATGACACTGGTCAGTCGCTCGAGACCCATCCCCGTGTCGACCGACTTCATCGGCAGCGGCACCCGCGTGCCGTCGGCGCGCTGCTCGAACTCCATGAAGACGAGATTCCAGATCTCGAGCCAGCGCGGGCAGTTCTCCGAGTGGTCCGGCATGCAGTGCGGTCCTTCGCTGAATTCCACCCCACGGTCAAAGTGGAGTTCAGAGCATGGGCCGCATGGCCCGGTCTCGGCCATGCGCCAGAAGTTGGCGTCGTCGCCCGCCTCGACGTTACCCCAGCGAGCTATTCGTTCGGCCGGGACACCGATCTCGTCGTGCCAGATGCCGTAGGCTTCCTCGTCGTCGGAGTAGACGGTCACACCGATCCGATCGGCTGGGATCTTGAAGTCCTCGGTCAGCAGTTCCCAGGCCCAGCGGATCGCCTCGCTCTTGAAGTAGTCGCCGAAGCTCCAGTTGCCCAGCATCTCGAAGAAGGTGTGGTGACGAGTCGTGCGCCCAACCTCTTCGAAGTCGTTGTGCTTGCCGGCGACGCGCAGACAGCGTTGGTAGTCAGCGGCCCGGACATAGCTCCGCTTCTCCCGCCCGGTCAAGACGTCCTTGAACTGGACCATCCCGGAGTTGGTAAACAGCAGAGTCTGGTCCGCCGCGGGCACGAGCGAGGCGCTGGGCACCACGGTATGGCCGCGTTCGGCGAAGAACTCGACATATCGGCGGCGAATCTCCGCCGCGCTGAGGCAGGGAATCGGCAAGTCAGGCATCGCCGCTAACGGTACCAAACGGCGGCGCAGGAGCGTGGCCGAGCGACACGCCGGATCGGTCGCTTCGACTCAAGAAACTCACGTCCCGGGTTGTTTCAGCTGCCTCTCAGGTGCCCAGAACAGCATTGGAAGCCGGTTCAACCAGCCTCTGCGGTTTCGCCCTTCGACATGGCCGTTACTGGGAAGTCCCCCGGGCGGCACCTGTGCGAGCCGACGATTGAGAAGAGATACGCCCGCTGGCAGCGGCGAACCCTCTGCCGAATAGCCACGCGGCCTAGCCGCGCGCCCGGTCAGGCAAGCCCTGAACGTCTGGGCGTGCAGATCTCGGCAAGGTTGGCCTCGCTTGGCGGCGACCTTGCTACTGGAGTTGTCACCACTTGGAAACGACTGAACGGCCGCGTGCCTCGCGGCAGGCGCTCGACGGCAGTCTCGCTTGGGCGGCCTCGGAATTGGCCGCGGTCGCTCTGCCGCGACCCGGCGAGCTCCTGCGGCTCACTGCCGCGACTCTCACCTTTCTGGCGGTCTTTGAACTCTCAGGCCGCGCCCAGCATCCGTTCGGAGCGATGTCGCCCGGGCTGTATGTGACCGTCGTCGATTCCATCGTGCCCTGCGTCGCGGCCGCCGTGGCTGCGTTTGCGATGTACCGCCCGTTGCGCGCGCTTATCCTGATTCTGGCCCTGACGCCGCTTTGGAATACCGCCTACATCTCATGGCAGGTTGGCCCGGTACAGGTCATCCTGCAGACCGTTTTCGTTCTCACCCTGGCAGTCGGTGTCGCGATCAACCGGCCGGTCGCCGGGAGCTACTTGTGGTCGGCGGCCGACCTGAGCGCTGCCGGTCGAACGAAGGGCTTCGCCTCCTTCCGGCTCGCCGAGCTGGCAACCGTTGGATTCCTCGCCATCGCCGGTCTATCCACGCTGGCGTCGCACAACGTCACTCTGAGCGCAACGGTCCTCCTGCACGGCATCGTAGAGCCGATCGTACTGGCAGCCATCCTCGTAGTTCTCCGGCCGTCGCGAAGAAGCCTCGTTGCGGTCGGGGTGGCTCTCGGCATTTCGATTGGACTCGGGACGTTGCTCAATGTCCTGCAGTCGCTTCCGATCATGACATCGTTCGCAGCCGTCCAGGCGAACCGACTCCTCTTCGCCCGCGCCTCGTTCTACAACGTGGGGCTCTTCGCGGCCGCCGGGGCCATGACCGTGCCGCTCGTCATCGCAGCGTTGGCAGCGCGCCGTGCCGTTGCTCTGCCGAGGTGGGCGACGAATCTCTTGCTCGTCGTTCTGGCCGCCGGTTTGGCTGGACTCTTCTTCTCGCTGTCCAAGAGCGCCTGGATCGCGACCGCCGGCGGGACGGTCCTGCTGCTGATGCTGCTCGTGGCGAGCTGGCGACGGCGCCTGGCCGTCCTGGTGGTCGGCGTGGCGATGTCGACCTTGTTCATCCCCTGGCCGGCCTTCTTCCTGCAGGTTGCGCCCAGCGTGAACCAGGGTTACCGCACGATGATGGTGGCGCTGGTTGGCGAGAGCAGATTCGACTCCTGGAATCCAGCCACGCTCGCCGGCCACGGATCTTTGGCTGAGCGCTTCTACGCCATTGACGGGGCCGTGCGGATGGCCCTGGCCAATCCAATCCTTGGCGTGGGCCTGGACCAGTTCGGGGTCAACTACGCGAACCCGGCATACAGGCCACCGCAGGCCCTCGACACCCTCGATCACGCCCACTCCTTCTTCCCGGAGATTGCCGCCGAACTGGGACCGGCCGCAGCGGTGCTCGTGTTCGTCATCTACGCGGCCGCCCTGTGGGCCATGTGGCGGGTCTACCGGAGCGCACGAGATCAACTGACACGCATTCTGTCCGCCGGGCTGATCGCCTCGATCGTGGCCTGGCTGGTCGTTGCCACTGCATTCGGCTGCGACATATACCGGCCCGCTCGCGACCTGTCGTCTGACGTCGTGGCTTCGGTTGTTGTCCTTGGAGCCGCGATTGCGCTGGCGCGGACGGTTCACTCCGAGAAGCCGTGGAGGCCTTCGGAGCCAACTCGCAACGTCATCACCTAGCTTCTGCGCCACCTGGTCCACAGACCAGACCCGGCGATGACGGCCCCGACCAGGGCCCCCAGGGCCAGGCCGCGAGTGAACGCGAGCAGCCTGACGTCTGGACCTCCGGAGTCCGCCCGATGCAGCAGCGCGTGACGCAGAAGCGACCCGATCACGGGCGCCGATCCGATGCATTAGAAGGGCCAAGAATCGACAGGACCTCGACGAACCAGATGCCGCCCCAGGCAACCAGCGAGGCCGCGATCACGTGGAAGTCCCCGATCCGAATCGGGTCGATGCCGAGTCGGCCGCCGACAGCGTCGCCCGCCCACGCCCCAAGCGTCGCCGCCGCCAATGAGATTGCCAGCCGGGCGCCTCCGCGGCCACGCAGGAACAGGAACAGCGCGGTCTGGAAACCGCCGACGAGCAAGGCGAGGACGGGGGCAGGACCGATAGCCACTCAGCGAGTATAGGGAGCCGGTCAGCCCCCCGAGTCCTCGGACCGAACGATCCGGCCACCGCCCAGCACGGCCTCGCCCCGGTAAAAGACGGCCGCCTGACCGGGAGCCGCGGCCCAGACCGGATCGTCGGTGTCAACCTGCCAGGTCCCGAAGCTCAGCGGCCGGACGGTCGCTGCGGCGGCGCAGCCCCGGTGTCGAATCTGAACCTCGGCACGGAAACTGCCGTCGTCGCCACCCGGTCCCACGCCTGCGACGAAGGCGACCTCCTCCACTTCGAACCGTCGCGTTTCCAGGTCCGCTCGCCGGCCGAGCTTGATGACGTTGGCGACGGCGTCGATCCTCCAGACGTAGCGCGGTTCGCCCAGAGCCACGCCCACGCCCTGCCTCTGGCCAACCGTGTAACCTGCCGCGCCGAAGTGCTCGCCAACCCGCCGACCGTCGACGTCGATCAGGGGTCCGGGCTCAGCCTGCCACCCGGATCGTTCACGAAGCACGTCCCGGTAGTTGCCCCGCGGAACGAAACAGATCTCCTGGCTGTCGCGCTTCTCTGCCGTAGCCAGGCCAAGTGCTCGAGCCGCGTCGCGGACCTGCGGTTTGGTCATATCGCCCAGAGGGAAACGGGTGCAGGCGAGCTCGGATTGGCCCAGGCCGTAGAGGAAGTAGCTCTGGTCCTTGTTCCGGTCGCGCCCGCGAAGCAGCCGATAGCCAGTTCGAGTGGCGTCCGAGGCGGCATCGGCCTCGCCGCCGTCTCGCCAATCGCCGGGAGTGGCCACTCGGGCGTAGTGGCCGGTGGCCACGGCCTCGCATTCGTAGGTCAGCCGAGCCCGGCCCAGCAGCGCCCCGAACTTGACGAGGGTGTTGCAGTCGACACACGGGCTCGGAGTGCAGCCTTCCAGATAGGCCCGCAGGAATGGCTGGAGAACGCCCTCCTCGAACTCGCGCTCGAGATTCATGACGTAGAAGGGGATATCGAGCTGGGAGGCAACGCGGCGAGCGTCCTCAGCCGCATCCAGCGAGCAGCAGCTGCGCCGGAATGGCGAGTAGCTGTCAGCAACGTCGCTCAGCCGCATCCACACACCGATGGCCTCGTCGCCCCCTGCCTTGACGAGCGCTGCGGCAACCGATGAGTCGACCCCGCCGGACATCGCGACGAGGACACGGGCCTTCGCACGAGTTCGCCCTGTCACCCGGCCGGCGCCTCTGTCCCCACATGATCTGCGGTCGCGTCCCCTGGCGCGAGCGCCCTCACGAGCGCGGCCATCTCCTGCGCGCGCAGGACCGCCGCGGCCTCTCGCTGATGGGCCAGCGTCCGTACAACCATCTCGGCCGCCTCGGCAATCTCGGCAGCTGTCGTCGTACGACCCAGCGAGAAGCGTAACGCTCCTCTGGCCTCCTCCTCCGGATAGCCCATGGCACTCAGCACGTGGCTGACCTCGTTCGATCCGCTCACACAGGCGGATCCCGTCGAGCAAGCGAGTCCTCCCAGGTCGAGCGCCATCGTGACGGCGCCGCCCTCCAATCCCGGCGCCACGAACGAAGCGATTCCCGGCAGCCGCTCGCCGGGGTGACCCGTCTCTTGGACCCCCTCGGAGCTACGGACCGTCGCGGCGAAGGAGTCGCGCAGCCCTCGCATGCGCGGGGCCGTGGCGGCCCGCTCCGCGACTGCAAGTTCCAACGCCACGGCCATCCCCACAGCACCGGCGACATCTTCGGTTCCCGCCCGACGGTAGCGCTCCTGCGCGCCGCCCTGCTGCTGAGCCAGGATGTTCGTCCCGTGCCGGACGAATAGCGCGCCCGCGCCTTTCGGCCCCTCGAACTTGTGGGCGGCAATGGTAAGCAGATCCACATCCAGGGCGTTCACGTCGATCCCAAGGTACGGGGCCGCCTGGACCGCGTCAGTGTGGAGGAGGACCCCTTTGTGGCGCCTTACGCGTGCCGCGATCTCGGCGATTGGCTGAATCGTGCCAACCTCGTTGTTGGCGAGCATCACACTCACCAGGATCGTCTTTGGAGTGATCGCCGCCTCGACATCGTCCGGGTCCACGCGGCCGTATCGGTCCACCGGGAGTTCCACGATCTCGAAGCCGAACTTCTCCAGATAGCGCATCGCATGCCCGACCGAGTGGTGCTCCACGGAGCTGGTGATCACCCGATGCCCCCGCGCCTTGCCGGCCCAGGCCGCACCCTTGACCGCAAGATTGTTGCCTTCGGTTCCGCCGGAAGTGAAGACGACCTCGCGCGGCATGGCTCCGAGTGCGCGCGCCACTATTTCGTGAGCCTCATCGAGGGCCGCGCGCGCGCGCCGGCCGAACCCGTGCGAGGAGGAGGCGTTGCCGAAGTGCTCAGTCAGATATGGCAGCATCGCCTCGAGGGCTTCGCGCCGCAGAGGGGTGGTGGCGGCGTGGTCGAGGTAGATCGGCATCGCCGAGATTGTACGCCGGTAGGCCCCGGCCTCCCGGCGCCGAGGCCGGGACGGGACCTACTCGCCCAGCGTGGCTCGCATGTGCCGCCGGTCGTTGCGCAGACCGAACAGGATTCCCACGATGCCGCCCGCATACGACATGGCGCCCACGCCCCACTCAGTTTGGAAGCCGTAGCCATCCGGCCCGGAGTGCGCCGACATCAACCCGACGGGTCCAATGCTCAGACTCATCGAGTCCACGCCGGCAATCGAAACCACAGCCCCGATGCAGCCGGCCATGGCGGCGCATCCGAAGAAGACCACTACCCAGCCAAGAAGGCCGCACCTGCAGACCTGGACTATCCTGGCCCTCATCTCGCCATCCCTCTGACTCGCACTCGGGCTCATGCCCGGCTACGAGAGGATAGATCGACGGGCGGGCCGCGTGACGCCTATCGCGCGTCACGCTCCGAGGCGGCCCGCTGCTCGTATTCCCTGCCGGCGATGCGGCGACGATCGTGCACCGAAAGAACCCGCTTGCGCAATCGGATTGAGTGCGGCGTCACCTCGACAAGCTCGTCGACCCCGATGAACTCAATCGCGGACTCAAGCGTCAGCTCGCGCGGCGGAGTGAGTCGGATCGCCTCGTCGTGCGAGTGGGTCCTCATGTTCGTCAGTTTCTTCTCTTTGGTGGCATTGACGTCCATGTCCTCGTTGCGAGCGTTCTCGCCGATGATCATGCCCTCGTAGACGTCCACGCCGCTGCCAATGAACAATTCGGATCGCTCTTGGAGGCTGTACAGCGCGTAGCCATTTGAGGTGCCCTGACGATCAGCCACCACCACGCCGCTCGTCCGATGCGTGACCTCGCCAGCCCACTCACCGTAGCCCTCGCCAATCTGGTGCATCAGTGCAGTTCCACGCGTTTCGGTCAGCAGCTGGCCCCGGAAGCCGATCAGGCCGCGCACGGGGATGACGTACTCCATGCGAACGCGACCGTCAGCGTCGGTGCTCATCTGCTCCAGACGAGCCTTCCGGTCAGCGAGGGCCGCCTGGACCGGGCCGATGAAGTCCGGCGGGATGTCCACCGTAATGCGCTCGTATGGCTCGTGGACCTCGCCGTCGATCGTGCGCAGGATCACCTCGGGCCGGCTGACCTGGAGCTCGTAGCCTTCACGGCGCATCTGTTCGATGAGAATCGCCAGCTGGAGCTCGCCCCGGCCGCGGACCTCGTACGTGTCCGCGGAGTCGGTCGGCTCGAACTCGATGGAGACGTTGCCCAGAACTTCCCTGTCCAACCGCTGCTTGATGTGGCGACTGGTCACGTAACGCCCCTCTCGCCCGGACAGGGGTGACGTGTTGGCCCCGAACGTCATGCTCAGGGTCGGAGCGTCCAGGTCCAGGCGGGGCATCGGACGGGGATCGCCCGGATCGGTGATCGTGTCGCCAATCGTCACGTCGGGGATGCCCGCGACGGCAACGATGTCGCCGGGCCCGGCTTCGTCGATGTCTACGCGCTCGATGCCGTGAGCAGTGGTCAAGCTGGTCACGGTGCCGGCCAGGGTGATGGTCCGCCCCGGCTCGATCGAACCTGTCGTGTCCTCTGCCTCGTCGCGGACTATCGCGATCCGCCCGCCAAACCTGATCTTCCCGTTCCAGATGCGCCCGACCGCCATTCGACCGACGTAGTCGTTGGCTGACAGGTTGGTCACGAGAAGCTGGAGCGGGTAATCGGGGATGTATCGTGGCGCCGGCGTGTGCTCGACCAGCAGCTCGAACAGCGGACGCAAATCCGTGCCAGGCTCCGCCAGGTCCATGGTCGCCGTTCCGGCCTTGGCGTTCGTGTAGACCACCGGGAAGTCGATCTGGTGCTCGTCCGCCCCAAGATCCATGAACAGCTCATAGACGTCGTCGAGCACCTCCGGCGAGCGAGCGTCGGAGCGGTCGATCTTGTTGATGGCTACGACGACCGGCAGATGGTGCGACATCGCCTTCTGCAGGACGTAGCGCGTCTGCGGCAAAGGTCCTTCGGCAGCGTCGACCAGCAGCAGGACGGAGTCGACCATGTTCAGGCTGCGCTCGACCTCTCCTCCGAAGTCGGCATGGCCCGGAGTGTCGACGATATTGAGCCGGATCCCCTCGAATTCGACGGAGGTCTGCTTCGCCAGGATAGTGATGCCCTTCTCGCGCTCCAGGTCGCCGGAATCCATGACCCGCTCGACGACGACCTGGTTGGCCCGGAACGCACCCGCCTGACGCAGCATCGCGTCGACCAGGGTGGTCTTGCCGTGGTCGACATGGGCGACGATGGCGACGTTCCGGATGTCGGCGCGCGTCGCGGACTCATGCACGAGCCCTGGATCCGTTGTTGAGAAGTCGCCGGGCGTGGCGGCACGAGGTAGGTCACTCATGGGCGGCGGCATTGTCGCACACCCTGAGAGGAGCGGTCGCTGGGACGTCCTGAGACGCCGTTCGCAGCGCCCCGGGGCCGGCGCTACACTCGCTCTGAGCCCAAGGAGGCCGAATGACCGTCGCAGCGATTGTCCTGGTTCCGGATTCGGCTGCCGCATCTGCCGACGCCGGCGGCGACCCCGTCATTCGCCGCCTGGTCCACGCCGCCTGGTCGGGCGGAGCGATGCCCATCGTGATCGTTGCCGTGGACACGGCCGGGCCTCTAGTGGATGCCGTAGCAGGCACGCCTGTGACGCTGACCGGCCCTACTGCAGGCCAGCCGCCCGGCATAGCCTGGTTCGTGAGCGGTCAGCGAGCGGCACTCGCCGCCGTAACCGAGACGTCGGCCGGCCTGCTGTGGCCGGTCCGCCACGCCTGGGTCGATCCCGAGACCGTGACGTCCCTGGTGGAGGCGCACGGAGCGATGCCGGATGCGATCGTCTGGCCGGCATATGCCGGCCAGACGGGCTTCCCGATCCTCGTGCCGGCCACACTCATAGAGCGACTGGCGGGCCACTCGGGCCTAAACGGTGCGGATGCTGTGACGGCGCTCATCGCCGAGGGAGTGCCAGTTCGCGTGGTGGAACTGGGCGACCCGGGCATCGTCTACGACACGGCTACGCCCCATGCCAGCCTGCCCGGCTACCAGGGGCCTCCCGAGCCCGTTACCGAACCGCCGCCGGAATAGGACCCGGATTCAGAAAGTCGGGAGGCCAGGCTCGGCGTCCAGCCGGACTCCGGTGCCCAGCTAGTGGCCGCTCGGGGACGGTGTGGCGCCCCCGATCCGAATGCTTGGCGACGGCGACCAGCCCGGGCCGGGCGCATCGATCGCCTGCGGCACGCCGACGTCGGAAAATGTGTATGTCACCTCGATGTCGAGCAGCCTGGTGCCGTCGGTTGCCGAGTTCGTCCCTGAGAAAGTGGCCGCGACCGGGGCGCCGTCGGGTGTGGCCCAGAGATCCAGGACGGAGACGTCGGGTTTGATGGGGAGCGAGGACAGATCCGCCATCGACACTCGACTGATGTCCGGAGTCCACCAGCCCGTCGACTGGAAATGGTTCACGACCTGGCCGTTCTTCATCTCCTGTCCGACGAGCTGAAGATCCTTCGTCGACGCGAGGCCGAACACCGGGCAGATCACGAGGTAGGCCGGCATCTCCGCAAGGAGCGACCACTTACCCGTTGGCAGGATCCTGGTGTAGATCTGGCCGTTGACCAGCCTCATCTCCTCCTTGACGCCGGCCGCCTGGAGGTCCCCCCACTGGTTTCCCCCGGATACCTCGCCGTCGAACGTGACGACGATCGACTCGGACTTGCCGAGAACCTTGCTGCTCAGCTGGATGTTGCTATCGACCGTGATGTGGGCGCTCAGCTTGAGGTCGCTGAGCTGTTGGAGCGTCATCGCTATGGTCGGCGGGAGCGTGGGCGTCGTCGAAGACGTCGGCGCAGCCGGCACGACGTACGCGGCGGCGGTTGGGCTGGCGCTGCCCACGGCGCCGAGCTCGAACAACATGCCGATCACCAGGGCGCTGACGATCAGGACAGCCCCGGCGCCGATGAACAAGGCGGCGTTGTTCCGAGCCCGCACCGGCACCACAGGCGGAGGGTCGGGCGCCGGCACAAACGCCGTCCCGGCGTAGCGGTCGGCATAGAGGCCGTCGTATGGCTTGGGCGCGGCCGCGGGCGGCTCGTACGGCGTCCCGCACTTGACGCAGGGGCCCGTTTCGGAGTCGAAAACCTCGTGGCACCGACCGCACCGAACCCAGTTCTCCGTCATCTGGCCGCCTCGACCCTCACTCTGCTAATGCTCGACCGAAGTGCTCGCGTGTCCGCGCCCGCGCCTACTCCTTGGGCTGGTCCCCCGATACCTCGCCGCCAGGTTCGAGCCCCACAAATCGAAGACCGAGATCAGAGTACTGCTCCGGGTCCGGCGCGGAAGGAGCCTCCAGCATCAGGTCCGTTCCGGACTGCGTCTTAGGAAAGGCCATGACCTCCCGAATGTTGGTCTGGTAAGAGAACAAGGCAGCCCAGCGATCGATACCCATGGCGATGCCGCCATGCGGCGGAGCGCCATAGTCGAAGGCCTCGAGGATGCCCCCGAAGAGATCGTGCATCCTCTCGAGCGAGTAGCCCTGCAGCGCAAAGCTACGCTCCAGCAGTTCTCGCCGGTGGATGCGAACCGACCCGCCGCCCAGCTCCCACCCGTTGAGGGCGATGTCGTATTGCATCGCCCGAGCCCGGCCCGCCGGATCCGCTCGGGACGAGTCATACGGGTTGCCAGAGGCGGTTACCAGAAGTCCCTCGTCCTCGGGCACCACGCCACTGAACGGGTTGTGTGTGGCGTCCCAGCGGCTCCGTTCCGCGTCCCACTGGTACATCGGGAAGTGGTACACCCAGCAGTAGGCCAGCACGTTCGGGTCGGCCAGGCCAAGCCGGAGACCCAGCTCCTGGCGCAGGCGGCCCAGCACGTCGGCCACAATCTCGCCCTCGGCGTCCGCGACGATCAGCACGAGATCTCCCGGCTGCCCGGCCACCGTCTTGACGATCGCCGCCACCCGCTCCTCGCCCAGGAACTTCGCGATCGGCGAATGCGCCGTGCCGTCGGCGGCTACAGAGACTTGCGTCAGGCCCCGTGCCCCGTAAAGGCGAGCGAACTCCGTCAATTCGTCGATACGCGAGCGACTTGCATCCGCCATCCCCGGAGCCACGATGGCCTTGATGCGCCCCCCGGCGGCGCGGACTTCGTCGAAGACTCGGAAGCCCGTACTCCCCTCCCCGAGTGCCGGCTCGAGATCCACGAGCTCCATGCCGAAGCGCAGGTCTGGCTTGTCGGAGCCGAAGCGCTCGATCGCGTCGTGGTAGTCGATGCGCGGGAATGGCGCCTGCTGGATCGGCCGGTCCGGGACGACCTTCCGGCTCACCTCGACGATCATCGCCTCGACGAAGTCCATCACGCGCTCTTCAGTGACGAAGCTCATCTCGAGGTCCAGCTGCGTGAACTCCAGCTGGCGGTCGCCGCGCAGGTCCTCGTCTCGGAAGCAGCGGGCAATCTGGAAGTAGCGGTCCATGCCGGCGACCATGAGCAGCTGCTTGAGCTGCTGCGGGCTCTGCGGCAGCGCGTAGACGAAGCCCGGCTGAAGGCGGCTCGGCACGATGAAGTCGCGAGCGCCCTCGGGCGTCGACTTGAGCAGGATCGGCGTCTCGACCTCCACGAACCCGGCCCGGTAGTGGGCGTCGCGGATGGCTCGGACAAGCTCCGAGCGCAGCAGCAGCCGATCGAGGAACGGCCGGCGGCGGATGTCGAGGTAGCGGTAGCGCAGCCGGAGGCTCTGGTCGACGGGCGCATCCGGCTCGTTGATGTAGAAGGGCGGCGTCTCGGCCTCGCTCAGGATCTCGACCGAGCTCGCCCGTACCTCGATCTCGCCCGTTGCCAGCTTCAAGTTCTCGGAGCCGGTGAGCCGGTGAGCGACCGTGCCACGGACCTCGAGAACGAACTCGTTGCGCACGCGGTTCACGATCGCAGCCGTCTCGGGGGCCTCGGCTTCGTTGACGACCACCTGCGTCAGGCCGTACCGATCGCGCAGGTCGATGAAGATGAGGCTGCCGTGGTCTCGCCGGCGATGAACCCAGCCGGCCAATCGGACCTCTCGCCCGGCGTCGCTTGCGCGCAGATCCCCGCACGTGACGTCGCGATAGGGCGTGGCAAGGCCAAACGCTGCCTCGGGCGATGTGGGCGGTCGGTTGGGGTCACTCATGCAGCGCATCGTACCGGAACGAGCGGCGCAGTTTCCAAGACGTCGCGGGAGTGGTTACCTGGCCCCGGCCATGCTCCGTGGCACGGCCGTCACCCCGTTCACGAATTGCCCGGCGACGGCGACGGCGACTCACCGAGCGCCGTGGGGCAGCTCCCGCCCGTGTAGGTGCTCATGTTCCAGCGGAAGCTCGCCACCATGGCGACCGCCTTCGCGAGCTGGCCTGGGTCGTACGTGTGTGCCTCGACGAAGATGTTGTTCGGCTGGCCGAACTCGTTGCCCGGGGCTCGAATCTCCCACGACGTAACGCCGGGCTTCAAGGTCTCGCGTACGGCGAGGTCACCGTAGGTGGCATTTGCCGGCGTGTCGCCGCGGCATGGCACGGCGGGACCTCCATACCAGAGATAGACCTTGACGACGAAGCCACCGGTCGGAACAGTGACATCGTCCGTCCCGCAATTGCTCCAGCCATTTGAGCTGTCGCCGCCGCTCTGGCAGTTCTCGGCCCACGTGCCGTTACCGAAGACGGCCAGCACGTCCTCGACGAACTCGCGGCCGTTGTCCGTGCCCGCGATTACCGGCCAGTCGGTCGGGTAGTCGAACGAGAACTCGCCGTCGTCGTAGTGGCCCGGGGTGCCCGGGAGGCTCGGTGCGGGCGTCACCGACCCGGACGGCCCGGCCGAACCTCCCGCGAGCCGCGGCGATCCGCCGACGCACCCTGCCGCCAGCGACACGAGGACGGCCAGCGCCGACGCGAGCGTCGTTACCGTTCGTCCCCTCAGCAACATGGCCGGTCCTCCGCTACGTACTCAGGTCCCCGCCGGGATAGCGATCAGCCGTGGTGGTGGCTCTTCGCCGCGCGGGCCAGCTCGTGCGCCAGGTCGGCCAGCGGGACCAGGCGCTGCGTTCCGGCTTCGAGGTCCTTGAGTTGGACGTTCCCCTCCGCCAGCTCGTCGCCGAGGATAACCGCGAAGTGGGCATGCTCCTTCGAGGCCGTCTCGAGCTGGCGACCGAGCTTGCGCTGAGCCAACTCCGCCCGCACGGAAAGCCCCTCGCCGCGCAGCAGCGACGCCACTCGCAGACGAGAAACGGTGTCGGCCGGATCCGCCCCGACGACGACCGCCAGCGGCGGGGCCTCGCGCGCGGGCTGCGCTCCGGCCTCGTCGAGAGCGAGCATCACGCGGTCCAGACCGAGCGCGAAGCCGATCGCCGGAGTCGGACGTCCGCCCAACAGCTCCACCAGGCCGTCGTACCGGCCGCCTCCGCCGAGCGCCTGCTGCTGTCCCTCGGCGCCGCGGCGGTAGTACTCGAAAGCGGTCCGGGCGTAGTAGTCGAGCCCGCGGACGAGCGTCGGCTCGAGACGGTACGGCACGCCGACGGCGTCCAGATGCGCCCGGACGGCCGCGAAATGGGCCTCGCAGGCATCGCACAGGCACTCGGAGATCTTCGGCGCGGCGGAGACCACGGCCGTCATCGTCGGATCCTTGGAGTCGAGCAGCCGCAGCGGGTTCGTTTCGAGGCGACGGCGCTCGAGCTCCGGCAGCTCGGCCTCGTGGCTGGCGAAGTACGACTTCAACCTCGCGAGGTAGGCCGGCCGGCAGGCGGAATCGCCTATCGAGTTGAGCAGAACCTGGACGTCGGCCACGCCGGCTTCCGCGTAGAAGCGCCGTCCCATCTCGATGACTTCGGCGTCGACGGCCGGGCCGGGATCGCCGATCGTCTCGGCGTCCCACTGCCAGAACTGGCGGTAGCGGCCGGCCTGGGGACGGTCGTAGCGGAACATCGACCCCACGACCGTCAGCTTCACCGGCTGCGGCCAGGTCTGCATGCCGTGCTGGACGTAGGCCCGAACGATTCCGGCCGTCGCCTCCGGCCGCAAAGCCCACGATTCCGAGTCCTCGGTCCGTGGCGTGAGGCGGAAGAGCTCCTTCTCGACCACGTCCGTAGCCGGGCCTATCCCTCGCTCGAAGACCGAGACCTGCTCGAAGAGTGGAATCTCCATCTCGCGGTAGCCGTAGCGAACGGCCAGAGACCGGGCGATGCCCTCCAGCCGGCTCAGGGCGGCCCGAGACTCGGGCAGGAGGTCCCGTGTTCCTCTTGGGGCACGATATGACGACATCGGGCCAATCCTAGCGAGCGCTGTCTGCAGTCATCGAGGCACGCCTGCGTGACGAGCCACGGACCGGAGGATGCTCCTCTCAGGCCACAACGTTCCCGGTATCCTCGCGCAGAGCCGAGCCCAGGCAGGAGAAGAATCGTCGCACCGCAAGGACGATCGCGCGCTTCGAGATCCCGCCCTCGACCGACAGGTAGTAGTCGAAGAAGAACTTGCCGTTGGTCGATACGGAGGCCCGGATCAGCTTCACCTGGTCGTTGACGCGATTGATGTAGGCCAGCTTGTCGACCTCGGCCGAAGCGGGGTTGCCGCTAAAGATCGCGTAGATGGAGATCAGGCGGCCATCTTGATCGGGCCGCAGGTAGCAGCGGTAGTTGTCTTTCACGATGAGGTCGCCGTCCGTGTCCACGGAAACCTCCATGTACGCCTCTTCGAATAGCTTCTTCAGGGAATCCGAGTTGATCCCCTCGGGATAGATGAACTCGTCAGACACGGGAACCTCCTTCTGACCGGCTCCCCCGGGGCTCGATCTCCCGGAGCGGCGACCGCGCGACCGACACAATGCGACGGACCCGCTGACTATACCGGACCGGCGGTCCCTCGACGCGTTACCCGAGATCGCGTTGGACCGAGATGACGTCCTTGAGTTGCTCCAGGCGGCTCATCACGCGCGCCAGCTGGGCGACTGAGGCGACTTCCAGCGTGGCGCGGACCGTCGCGGTTCTGTCGGGCGTGACGGCGACGTTCGCGGCCACGATGTTGACCCTGTTGTCGGCGACGACCTGGCTTATGTCTGACAAGAGACCGGTTCGGTCGTAGGCCTCCAGGCGAATCGAGATCGGATAGGTCTGCTGCACCTGGCTCTCCCACTCGACCTCGATCAGGCGGGCCGTTTCCCGTTCTCCGAGGATCGTCTGACAGTTCTTCAAGTGCACCGTGACGCCCTTGCCGCGGGTTATGAAGCCGATGATCGGGTCGCCGGGTATCGGGTGGCAGCACTTCCCGAAGCGGACCATCAGGTCTCCTACCCCCTTCACCCGCACGCCCCCCTGTCGATAGGGACTCGGCGGCGGAGCAGTGGGCGGAAGTGCCAGCTGAGCGTCGTCCACCACGCCGAGTCGAGTGACCACCTGCTGCGCGCCGATGGCTCCATATCCGACGGCAGCATAGAAGTCGTCCAGGTTGTCGAAGTTGTAGGCCCTCGCGATTTCCAGGATCCGGTCCGATCCGACCGCTCCCAGGTTCGTCCGGGCAAGCCGCCGCAGTTCTCGCTCGAGCGAGTCGCGCCCGTGGCTGATGTTCTCGTCGCGCTCCTGGCGCTTGAACCATTGGCGAATCTTCTCGCGCGCGTGGCTGGTGCGGACCAGATTCATCCAGTCCCGCGAAGGACCGTGCTCGCCCTTGGTGGTCACGATCTCGACGATGTCGCCGTTCTTGAGCCTGTAGTCAAGAGGGACGAGGCGGTTGTTGACCTTGGCGCCGATGCAGCGATGGCCAACGTCCGTGTGGATCCGATAGGCGAAGTCGAGCGGAGTCGCGCCGGCCGGAAGGTCCTTGACCTCGCCCTTCGGAGTGAAGACGAAGACCTGATCCTGGAAGACGTCGAGCTTGACGCCCTCGACGAATTCGGTCGCGTCCGAGACGTCGCGTTGCCAGTCCATGACCTGGCGAAGCCAGGCAAGCTTGGCGTCGTATTCGCGGTCGGCGCGCGAGCCCTCCTTGTACCGCCAGTGCGCGGCTATACCGACCTCGCTGACCTGGTGCATCGAGTGAGTCCGGATCTGGATCTCGAGAGGCTGGCCCTCGAGGGCGATCACCGCGGTGTGCAGGCTCTGGTAGAGGTTTGGCTTTGGAACCGCGATGTAATCGTCGAATTGGCCGGGAATGGGCCGCCACATCGAGTGGACGACGCCGAGCGCTGCGTAGCAGTCCTTGACCTCGTCGACCAGAATTCGGATGGCGTAGACGTCGTAGATCTCGCCGATCTCGGCGCCTTTGCGCTGCATCTTCTTCCAGATGCTGTACAGGTGCTTCGGTCGGCCCGACAGCTCGGCTCCGATGCCCGCCGCGAGGAGCTCGGGCCGCAGTGCTTCGATGGCGCGGTGGATAAACGCCTCGCGACCCTTCCGACGGGTATCGAGCATGCGCGAGAGCTCGCGGTAAGCCTCCGGCTCGAGCGTCTTGAAAGCCAGGTCCTCGAGCTCCCACTTCACGCTCCAGATGCCGAGGCGTTCGGCCAGCGGCGCGTATATCTCGAGTGTCTGGCGAGCGATGCGGGTGCGCTTGTCCGACGGCAGCGCGTAGAGCGTGCGCATGTTGTGAAGCCGATCGGCCAGCTTGATCAGGACGACGCGGATGTCGTCGGCCATGGCCAGGAACATCTTCCGGATGTTCTCCGCCTGCTGCTCCTCGTGGCTGTGCGTGCTGAATTTCGACAGCTTGGTGACGCCGTCCACGAGTTGCGCCACCTCACCCCCGAAATGCTCCTCGACATCCCCAAGCGTGAAGTCGGTGTCCTCGGGAACGTCGTGGAGGATGGCCGCCATAACCGCGACCGGGTCGATGCCGATGTCGGCGAGGATCTGGGCGGAGGCGAGCGGGTGGGTTATGTACGGCTCACCCGTGACGCGGGTCTGCGACCGATGGGCCTGCTCCGCGAACTCAAAGGCCGCCCGCAGCGGCCCGAGGTCGGCCTGCGGGTAGTGGCGCGCCACCGAGTCGCGGACGTGCCGGAACCGTGACTCGGACGATGGCAGCACGGCCAGGCCTAAACGCAGCCGATCTGCGAGAGGCAGACGCGCCGCCCGGTGTCGCGATTCGGTCCCGCCGGTCTGTGCCGGGGGTACAGGCGGTTCAACCGACATGATCGGAGTCTACCAGTCGGTCCCGGCCGGCCTGGCGCCCGCCTCGCCTCGCTACAAGCCGAGAAGCGCCTGGAGATCGATCGTCCCGACGAGCGTGACGGTTGCGGAGCCCACGGACACGACGGTGAACTGGAACGGGTTGCCGTTGCCGGTTCCGATGAGTGTCACGGTCGGCAACGCGAGGCTCACCGGGACGAGCAGGAGCGCGCCGTCCTTCACTACGAGGTGGCCCGGCTCCGACTTGCCGTTGATCGTTACCGTGACGTTGTTCGTTGCCGCGAACTTGACGGTGGCAGTCACGCCGGTCTGGGCTTTGAGTTGGGATTCGGCCAGGCGCTCGGCCCCGGCACTCGAGACCGCAAGGGTCGCCACCGCGGCCGTGCCAGAACCGTCGACGGTGGCCGTGTCGATCGTGACGGCATCGCCGTTTGGAGCCGGCAGGAGCACGCCGGTGAGGGTTCCATTGACCGTCCCGATCGTGCGATCGATCAGCTCCACGTCCCCGAGAGTAACGTCGATACTGGCGGCGTGAAGGTCGCCGACGCCGACCTGGTTGGACGTGACCCGGACCTTGTCGGCGTGGCCCAGGAGGAGCCGCGGCGGCAGCTTCGCCGAAACTTCCACCCTGGTATCCGTCCCCGTGAAACCGGTGGCGTTCAGCGCACTTGTGGCCAGCCAGCTGGCGCCGAACGGAAGGCCGAACCAGAGCAGGCCGAAGACGACGGCCACCGTGATCAGGAGCTGGATCAGACAGGACCGCATCTCTCAATCGCCTCCCCACGCCACGCGGCAGCGTTACTCGGAAATGTAGCCGAGACGACCTAACGCTCGGACCGCCTCGGACCGCTCGTCCCATGGCCGTGGTCCGTCACCCATGATGATCGTTTGCTCGTGCCCCTTCCCGGCCAGAAGCACGACGTCGCCCGGCTCAGCTCGCTCGAGTGCGGCCTCGATCGCGGCTCGTCGATCAGCGATGCACAGGAGGTCCCGGCCGCGTCGCATGCCCGCATCCGCCGCGCCGGCGGCGATCTCGGCCAGGATCGTCTCGCTGTCCTCGCCTCGCGGATCCTCGTCCGTGACCACGACGAGCCGGCACCGCTCCCCCGCGACGCGGCCCATCATCGGACGCTTCCGAACGTCACGCTCGCCTGCCGAGCCGAAGACCGCAATGAGGCCGCCGCCACCGGCCGAGGCTACTGGCGCCAGGACATCCAGGACGGTCTTCAGAGAAGCCGGCGAGTGGGCGTAGTCGACGATGACACCGAACGGTTGGCCACAGTCCACCCGCTCCATTCTGCCGGGGACGCCTCTGGCGCCGGCGAGGCCGTCGCACACCTGCCCCTGCTCGAGCTCGAGGGCTTCCCCAAGCGCGACTGCGGCGAGGGCGTTCTGAACGTTGAATCTGCCGGTCAGGAGTAGTTCCACGGGGCCTGACCAGCGGGGTGTGAGGACGTCTACATGCAGCGAGGCCGCACTTTCGACGACACTCGTTGCGCGGACATCGGCGCGGTTCGCCTCCCCATAGGTCAGAACGCGAGCGCCCGCCTCTCTGGCCGCGGCTGTGAAAAGCGGGGCGGCTTCGTCGTCAACATTCACTAACGCCGTGCGGGGCCAGGGGCGGGTCAGATGCTTGGCCGGCCCGTCGTCGCCGAGCCTTCGGAAGAGACCGAGCTTGGCGTCCCGGTAGGCCTCAAACGTGCCGTGCAGCTCCAGGTGCTCGTGGCTCAGGTTCGTGAAGACGGCCACGTCGTAGGCTACCTCCGCGACACGATGCAGCGCCAATCCATGAGAAGTGGTCTCCACGATCGCAGCCTGGTTGCCGGCTCGGACCATGGCTCGCAGCATCCGTTGCAGCTCCGGGGCCTCGGGCGTAGTAACGTGCTCCGGGTTGGCGGTCCGCAGCGAGCCCACGGCGACTTCCGCGGTCGTCACGAGACCGGTTGAGATTCCCGCGGCCTTCAGCACAGCCGCAGCCAGGAATGCCGTCGTCGTCTTTCCGTCGGTGCCGGTCACACCCACGATGCCTATATCGCGACTCGGGTCGCCATACCACCACGCGGCGGCAATGCCTAGGGCGCGGCGGGTGTCGTCGACCACGATCTGAAGCAGCGCGACTCCGGGTGCAGGACGCTCCACGACCGCCGCCACAGCCCCGAGGTCCGCCGCGGCGGCCACGTAGTCATGTCCGTCGGCATGCGCGCCGGAAACGGCCACGAACAGGTTCGAAGCGTGAACGAGGCGCGAGTCGAATGCCACGCCACGAATCTGCAGAGCACCGATGCTCGGCTCACGCGCGCCTCCGACGGCGCCTAACGTCTCGGGCCCGCGAACCGTTCGAAGTTGACCCGAGGCCTCGAGACGCGCGATCAGCTCGCCGAGGCAGCGCGGGGCGGTCGGTTCGGCCCCTGCCAGCAGGTTCGACATCGAGACGGACGCGCCCAAGCCGGATGACCCAGAGCGCGCCGCCCCCGGTCCGACCTGGTTGTCGAGAGGCGTCACTCTGCCGCCTGCTCGGCTGCGCCGTGGCGACGACCCCGGACCTTCAGAATCCCGTGGCGCCAGGCGCCGATTCGGTCCTGAACTGCCTGCCCGCCATCGAACGCCAGGCGGCCGGCAGGATTGAGCACAAGATCCCACGCCCCGATGTACTTGATCTCGCGGCCGCCGAAGCCCGCCTTGAAATGCTCGATTCCCTCGTGCGACAGCCCCCACATGTCGTAGCTTGCGGCGCCCTGCTCACGCGAGGTCCGAATTGCCTCCCATTTGAGAAGGTAGTTTGCGCGACACTCGGCGCCTGCTTCTGTCATGCCCCCGTATGGCTCGATCACACGATCCCCAACCCGCAGCAGGAAGAGCGTCGCCAGCCCCACGCCGTCTGGACCCTCTGCCATCAGCAAGCGAGCCATACCGAGCCGCGCAAAGGCGTTCCACACGCCCAGATACGACTCGTAGGTTCGGATGACGAAGCCGGCTCGCTTCGCCGTCTCCCTGTAAATCGAGTAGAACTCCGGGAGTCTGTCGACGGAAGCGTCGACGACCCGAATACCACTCCTTCGCGCCTTGTTGACGTACTGCCGCCACTTCTTGCGCATGTCGCCCCACAGCGCCGCCTCGTCGACCCGAAGGTCCACCTGGCGGGTTCGCGCTGGCTGGATGGGCGTGCCGACTCGCCAGCCGCTGCCACGGAGGGCGTGGCGGAATGCGCCCTCGACATCCACAGGGCCGTTCAATTCGATCTCCGGCTCGATACGGACGTGCGAGATGCGTGTCGGATCGGAGGCGACGGCGTGACGGACAGCCACGCTGAACGCCTCCAGCGTGGCCGGGTTCCACTGCTCGAAGACCGGGCCCCGAGGCGCATAGGCGAAGCCCCAGGGGAACAGCCGTGGCTTCCGAATCAAGAGCTGGGCCCCGAAAGCCGTTTCTTCGCCGAGCTGCTCCGGCCCGTCCTCGTCCCGGTCGTGGGCCTCGTCATCATCCATCTGCATCGGCGCGGGCGCTGGCAAGTCGGCCTCGGAGCTCGCCGCCGGTCCGGCAATGCTCGACCCCACGAAGCGCAGAGGCACCCAGCCGTTGGGCGCCTTCACCTCCGCCCACGCACTCGTCTGCAGATACGAACCAGGGTTGGAGCGGGCGACGAAGTCGTCCCAGGTCGACGTATCCGGAGCCAGATCCACGACGGACGCCCGCTTTGGGGCACTTCTCGAACCCCCCGTGGCTTCCATCGCGAACTGCTCAGCCAACTGCTGACCTCCTACCGCAGGCGCTGCCGGCGCCCGCCCTCCGCCGGATTGTAGTCTCCACCTCTCCAGGCCCGACCGGGCGGCCGCCTGCGCGAACCCGAGCACGGTTAGCGATCGAGGTCCGGTCCGGCTCCGGGCCCACCCGATCGCGGCTCCGAATCCGGTGCCGACGTTGACGAGGAACCGATCTCCGCAGCCAGCGTCGACAGCCTCGCGCGTGGGTGGGAAGCAGTGTACGCGGCTCGCAGGCGGGCTGGCGAAACGTGCGTATACAACTGAGTAGTGGCCAGGCTCTCGTGGCCGAGCAGCTCCTGCACTACACGGAGATCCGCACCGCCGTCGAGCAGGTGGGTGGCGAAGCTGTGGCGCAAAGTGTGGGGCGAAACCCCTTCCGGCAGTCCCGCAGCCACACGCAACCGCTCCAGCCGATACCGCATCCCTCGCACGCCCAGCGGACCGCCCAGGTGGTTCAGAAAGAGGACTCCACGGTCGGGTCCGGCGGCGTCCGAGGGGCCACCGGCCGCTCGGCTCGCCAGAACCGGGCGCGCGGCCTCCAGGTAGCGCGCCAGCGCCGCCCTCGCCGGCCTTCCGAGCAGCGAGACCCGCTCCTTCCGGCCCTTGCCGGTGACACGGACCTCGCCGCGCCTCAGATCCACGGAGCCGATGGTGAGGGAAGCGATCTCGCTGATGCGAAGACCCGCGGCATAGGCCGTTTCGATGATGGCCACGTCCCGAAGGGCCAGGGCCCGCAGGAGCTCGCCGCCGTGGGCGGCTCCGTCCGCGCCCTGCCCGGCCGCGTCCCACGCGCCGGAGGCGCCCGGACGCGACGAGCCCACGTTGGAGTCGCTCGCCGGCCGTCCTTGCTCGGCGGCGGCCTGGATGAGCCTCTCCGTCTCGGCCACGGTCAGCACGCCAGGCAAACGCCGAGGCTGCCGAGGCGTGGCCAGAGCGGCCAGAGGGTTGCCCGGGGTCAGACCCTGCCGGCTTGTGAACCGGTAGAAGGACCGCACCGCCGCCAGCCGCTGGGCCACCGTCCGCTTGCCGTGCCCTTCGCCCAGGACGGCGAGATACGAACGCAGCGCGGCGCGCGACGGCGCCCCCCACTCGTAGCCGCTTGCCTCAAGCCAGTCCAGGTACTTGTCCAGCCCAGTTCGATAGGAACGAATCGTGTTGGCGGATGAGCCGCGGGCCTCGAGCGCGCGGAGGAAACGCTCGGCCGCCGACTTCCCCGACGCCGGGTCGGCTGTGGGCCCGCCCATCACTCTGCGCGGCGGGTTCCGCCGGAACGGGAGCTGGCCGTCCTGCGCCCCGCGGCGCCCCGGGCACCTACGGCCGCGGCACGACCGGGACGGCGCCCTCGACTCGATGAAGGCCTCGCCAGGGCGGCCGGGTTCGCCTCGCCCCCCGCCAGCCGCTTCCCGACTGGATCGTCGACCCCGGCGAGGTCTACCCCCGCCCCGCAGATCAGGCAGAGACCGGCCCCGCCGTCCCTGCCAACGGGTCCGTCGTCGACCTCATGTATGGCCCCGATCGGCTCATGGGACGTCGTGAAGCGGCAGGTTGGATAGCGCGAGCATCCCCAGAAGAGCGACCCCGTCCGGCGTGCCCGTCGGGTCACGAGGTGGCCCTGGCGGCATGTCGGGCACGAGACCTCGAATCCGAGCGGTGCCGGCGGCGGCGGTCCGTCCTTCTTGATGTAGTCGCAGTCGGGGTACCGCGAGCAGCCTATGAACGGCCCAAATCGGCCGCGCCTCGCGACCAGGACGCCGCCCTGCGCAGCCCCGCACTTCGGGCAGGTCTCTGGCGCCGCCGGCCCACCCGAGCCATCCGCCGCCCTATTGTCCGCCGAGCTCGCCCCGTTTCCGGCCGACCCGGGCAGCTCACGTGTTTCCTTGTGCTCCGGATACTTCGAGCAAGCCAGGAACTCGCCGTACCGACCCAGCCGTACCACCATGGGATGGCCCTCGGAGCAGACCTCGTCTGACGGTCGAGTGGTGAAGTCCGCCCGGCGCAGCTCCTTGGTCTTCTCATCGATGCGCGCCCTGAAAGGCGTGTAGAACGCGCGAACAACCGGAACCCAGGCCCGCTTGCCGTCGGCGACGTCGTCGAGGTCGTCTTCCATTCGGGCGGTGAACTCGAGGTCCACGAACTCACCGAAGTGGCAGACGAGCAGATCGGTCACGATCTCCCCTACCGGCTCAGGGTGCAGCCGACGTTCCTGCACCCTGACGTAGCCCCGATCGAGAATGGTCGAAATCGTGGCCGCGTACGTTGACGGCCGGCCGATGCCGTGCTCCTCGAGGGCCTTGATGAGGGTCGCTTCGGTGTACCGAGGCGGCGGCTCGGTGAAGTGCTGCTGCGGCTCGACGGACTCGACCGCCGCGGCGTCGCCCTTCGTCAGCGGCGGGAGTCGGCACTCGGCCTCCTCCTCCAGATCGTCCTGCCCCTCCGAGTACACGCGCGAGAAACCGTCGAACGTGGTCCGCGTCGCATTCGCTCGCAGTTCGTACCGGTCGGCGGCGAGGTCGACGCTCGCCGTCTCCTGCTCCTTGGCCGCCATCTGGCTCGCAAGGGCTCGCTGCCATATGAGGCGATACAGGCGAGCCTCGTCGCTGCCAAGGCGTTTGGCCACGGCGTCCGGATCGCGGTGAAACGACGTCGGTCGGATCGCCTCGTGCGCCTCCTGGGCGTTGCGAGTCTTCGTCTTGAAGGCCCGACCCCTGGGAGTCGTGTAGTCCGTCCCAAAGCGGGATTCGATGACGCGCGCCGCCTCTGCCATCGCCTGGCTGGACAGCGCCACCGAGTCGGTGCGCATGTACGTGATCAGGCCCACCTGGCCCTCGTCGGTCTCCACACCCTCGTACAGGCGCTGTGCCGCGCTCATCGTCCGCTTCGGAGAGAATCCGAGCTTACGGCTGGCTTCCTGCTGCAGGCTCGACGTCGTGAAGGGCGGCGCCGGCGTCCGGTTGGTCTTCTTGACGGAGACGTCTGTCACGATCGGTCGACTGGCCCGAATAGCCGCGGCATGACGCTCGGCGGTCTCGCCATCGCCTATCTCGGGCTTCTTGCCCGCGATGCGAACCAGGTCCGCCTCGAAGGTGTCGCTGTTTGGGGCGACCAGAACCGCCTTTAGAGTCCAATACTCGCGAGCGCTGAAGCCGCGGATCTCGCGCTCACGATCGACTACGAGGCGAACGGCGACCGACTGCACGCGCCCGGCCGATAGCCCCGCCCGCACCTTCCGCCACAGGAGCGGACTCAGCGTGTAGCCGACGAGCCGATCGACGACGCGGCGCGCCTGCTGAGCATCGACCAGATTGCGGTCGATCGAGCGGGGCGCGGCGAAGGCCCGCTTGATGGCCGCCTCGGTGATTTCGGAGAACGTGACGCGGCGAGTTCGATCCGGAGCCAGATGCGCGGCCTCGGCAACGTGCCAGGCTATTGCCTCACCCTCTCGGTCCAGGTCGGTGGCCAGGTAGATCAGATCCGCCTTCGACGCGGCCCTCTGGATAGCCGCCAGCTGCCTCTTGCGGTCGGCGACCACCTCGTAGACGGGCTCGAAGTCGTGCTCCACGTCGACGCCAAGCTGGTTCTTGCCGGGGTTCTCCGGCAGGTCTCGGACGTGGCCGTACGAGGCCAGTACGGTGTAGCCCGGACCGAGGTAGCGCTCGATCGTCTTGGCCTTCGCGGGAGACTCGACGATCACAAGGTTGCCGCTCATCGGCGGGAGTCTAGCATCAGCCACTCATCCGACAGTTCAGCTGCTGGGACACGACACGCTCACACAGACACCGCGCCGGACCACGTCGGCTCCGACACCAGATCTGCCAGGGTCGGCTGCTAGTTGTGAATGTGGACGACGACATCGCGGAGCATGCGGCTGGCATGCACACCCGCTCGAGCGAGCGGGCCTGTGAGACGTATCGGCAAGAGCGGCGTCAGCCGTAGAAGTCTATGGACACTCTGACGCTTTTCGATACCCAGACCCCGATGCCCACCTGGTGGAAGTACGGGTCCATGATGTTGAAGTAGTGCTCGCACCTACACCAGGACTCGTTCTGGTAGAAGACCTCGACGTCGATCATTCCGCCCTTGCCCGACGAACTCGGCGAGGCGATGTTCTCGCCCCACGAGCCGCTCGGATAGCCCGCGGCAGTCAGCCTGGAGTGCGGCGTCGTCCCCCTCAGGTAGTGGTCGAGCAGCTGGGTGTCGGCCATGTACTTGGCGTAGGGCCGGGAAACCTTGTTGGAGATGCCGGCATTCAGCGTGAGGGGGCTTTGGGCGGGCAGCGTGTGGTGCGTTTCGCTGCTGCACGCTCCACCGTACGTCACCCAGCCGCCGGTCCGGGTGCAGTTCATCAGATGCAGGTAGTAGACCTCGGACGCATACCACGGTGAACTCGCCGAGGCTGCGCCGCCGAACGAGATGCTCGTTGACCTCGGCTTAGAAACCGTGAATGTCGCGCTGGCCGCCGCCGACAGATGCAGCCCTCCGGCAGAGCGAGCGGCCGTGCTCACCCTGGCCACCACGGTCGAACCCACACTGAATGAGTAACGTGGCGTCAGGACCAGGACCGTGTCGTCCTCAGCCCAATAGGTACCGCCGGACACGGCCCGCCCACCGACGGTCACCGAGAATGCGGCGGCCGTGGACTTCTCGTCCATCGGTACCGTGAACCTGACTGAGACCGGCTGGTTGCTGTCGTACGTAGTGGTCCCGTCCTGAGGCCGGAACCGAACCACAGCCGGGGCGATCATCGTGTGGATCTGGAGCGGGGCGACGCTCTGGAGGGCTGCGCCGGCGGCGTCCGTGCCGCCATCGGCCATGCTGATCACATAGGTCGTGTCGGACGCGAGAGCCGCCTTCGGCGTCATCGTGAACACCTCCGAGGCGAGGTCCGTGGGATCATCGCCGACGATGGTGACGGCCACCTGCGGGCTGATCCCGAGGCGAAGCACCACAGTGGACAGCTTCACGGGTCGAGTGAACGTGACCTGGAACGCGCTCGCGGGCGAGGTCAGATCGCCATTCGTCTCCGTCGCTGTGATCGTGCCCGCCGTCGGCGACCCCGACTGGAAAGACGTGTGGATCTCCTGCGCAAGGCTCAACCCCTCCTGGTCCGTTGCCGCCCCCGAGATGTCCACGAGGTAGTTGGTGTACGGCTCCCAATGGGGATCCGGAGCCAGCGAGAGGACCTGGGCAGTGGCGTCCCATTCGAACTTGACGTTGGTGTTCGGAGAGATCGTAAGCGCGCTCTCGACCGAGGACTCGTTCATCGGCTTCGTGAACTGGACCTGGAACGCGACGTCAAGCGGAAGGTTGCTCTGCGTTTGGAGAGCCTCCGCCTGGGGAGCCAGGGGGGCGAAGGTGGGCGGAGCGACTCCTGCGGCCTGCTTGGCTGGAAGTCCTAACAAGAGCCCGCTCACCAGAAGGGCGACAGCGGCACAAACCAGGATGAACTGAAGGGGTCCGGCCTTCAGGACCCGCCGTGCCGAAGTCCGCCGAATCACCGACGATACGTAGTAGAAGGCGATGAAGGGGAGGGCCAGAGCAGCGGCCAGGATCTTCCGCAAATAGCTTCTCCGGTGACGGCTGGAGCACGGTTCCGTTGACGACCTGCCGGCAGCGTAACACCGCCTCCGAGGATCGGGCAAATCGCCCCTGCACGAAAGAGTCCGCGTGGGAAAGGCGGCCGGCCGCGCCAACCGGCCCCGGGCCGGACGGCTATTCACGCGGAGCTGCGCTAGGCGGGGCCATTCCGGCCGCGGCCGGAATGGCCGCGGCCGCCCCTGCTGGGGATGTCTCTGGCAGGGCCGGGCCAACCAGCGAGCGGGCCGGCCGGCGAGTAGCGACCGAAAGCGGCGATGGCAAGGCCCCTCAACTCGAGCAGCGTCAGAGCGCTCAGGACAGCCGCGACGGGCAGCGAATTACGATCGGCCAGCTGGTCCGCAGTCGCCGGACCGCGGGCAAGTTCTTCCGCCAGAGAGCGTTCCACAGGTCCCAGGGAGGCAATTACCGCGGCCCGGCCGTCTCGCGGCATCGAGGACGTCGTGACGCTCGCCGGCTGATACGTCCGCCCTTGCGATCCGCCCTCGGCGGAGCCCGGAGTCGATCGCGGCCTGACGTCCAGCTCGAGGTCTTCCATCAACTCGGCGATGCCGGAGACAACGCGCGCCTGGCCGGGGAAGCTCCGGAGGAACGCATGGCAACCGGCACTCGTCGGCGAATCGAACGGCCCGGGCACAAGGAAGCACTCCCTGCCCTGCTCGAGTGCCCATCCGGCGGTGATCAGAGCCCCACTTCGGCGACCGGCCTCCACCACCACCGTCGCATCCGAGAGGCCGCTCACGAGCCGGTTACGGCGCGGGAAGGTCCCTCGACTCGGGCTGGTGTCCGGCGGGAGCTCAGACACGACAGCGCCGCCGGCATCCACGATCGCTTCCGCCAGACGCTCGTGCGCCTTTGGGAACAGGCGAGCGTGCCCACCGCCCAGCACCGCGACCGTCGTGCCGCCCTCGCCCACGACCGAGGCATGAGCTACGCCATCTATGCCGATGGCCAACCCGGACACGACGACGGCTCCTGTCCGCGCGAGGGCCGACCCGATCCACGCCGCGATTAGACGTCCCTTGTCCGTCGGCCAGCGCGTACCGACCACAGCCACGGCCTGCCTTGTATTCATCGCGTCGGCGGAGCCGCGAACGAACAACAGCGGAGGGGGCAACTCGACCTGCCGGAGTCTGTCCGGATAGGCCTCGTCCTCCAGCGTCACCACGGTCAGCCCGAGGGCCCGGACTTGCTCTACCGCCCGGGCGCCGACCGACGCGGCCTCGCAGATACGGGCAGCTAGCTCGCTGCCGATGGTCGGCCGGCGTCGTGGTGCTCCCACTCCACGCAGGGACGCAGTGGCCCCGGTGGCCTCGAACGAACCGGCGCAGGAATCGAAGATGACGGACCTGGCCTCGTCATCGGCATCTGCCATGGCATCGGACAGGGCCTGAAGGAGCCGACCTGGACCCGCTGGTTCGTTGGCAGCGTCCAGCACAGCTCGGGCCGATCCAAAGGCTCTCAACAGGGTCCCAAAGCTAACCGGTCCAAGACCCGACACGGACAGGAGCACTATCCATGCGTCGCGCTCGAGTTGCGCAACTGCCTCCGACGCAGCCATCTTGATCGGAGAAGCAAGTCGCTCCACCGGGGCGGCGGGCACCAGGCCGGCGAACCCTCGCCTATCCGCCTCGGCGCAATCCGCCCCCGGCTCACCGCCAGCCGAAGCCTCAGCCGGCACGCTCTCGGCCACGCGGCGAGGCATGAACGGCCCAAGACTCTGCACTCCGAGCACGGCTCAGCTCGCCGCTTCGAAGCCAAACGGCCGGCTCGACGGCGACCGAAAGCGCGCGGCCTCGTCCAGGTGCGACCCATCGACGCTCTGAGAACCCGCCAGATCGGCGGCCGTTCGAGCCACTCGGAGGAGTCGCTCGACGCCGCGCGCACTCCAGCCTTCGAGCACCGCCAGCCGAACGGCATGAGCCTGCTCGGCTGGTCCAAGCGCGCAGGCCCCTCGAAGGGCACGACCGCTCAACCGCGAGTTCGGGCGGCCACTCCGTTCTATCTGGCGCCGCCGCGATTCGGCGACGCGCGCCGCCACTTGCGCGGTTCCTTCGGGCGCGGACGATCTCACGTATTCATCTGGCTCGACCCGGGGCATGTGCACCCAAAGGTCGATACGGTCACGCAGCGGCCCCGAGATCCGACCCGCGTAACGATCCACGATCCCGGGCTGGCAACGGCATCGGCCGTCGCCCTCGCCGGCGTGACCGCACGGGCACGGGTTCATCGCCGCGATCAGCTGGAACCGCGACGGAAACACGGCGGACCGCCCTACCCTCGAGATCGCCACCTGGCCGTCCTCGAGCGGCTGTCGCAGCGCCTCGAGCGTGGCACGGTCGAACTCCGGCAGCTCGTCCAGGAAGAGAACCCCGTCGTTGGCAAGGGTCACCTCGCCCGGCGACATATGCGGCCCGCCGCCGACCATGGCCGCGTACGAAATCGTGTGGTGGGGCGACCGGAACGGCCGGTTGCGGACCAGGCTGGTCACCGGGCCGCACCCCGAAACCGACGCAATGACGGTCGCGACTCGAGCCTCGTCATCATCTAGAGGCGGCAACAACCCGGGCACGGTCCGCCCAAGCAGCGTCTTGCCGGACCCCGGGGGACCGACCATGACCATGCAGTGTCCGCCCGCAAGGGCCAGTTCCAGGGCTCGTCTGGCCTCCAGCTGGCCTCGAACCTCCGCCAGATCCGGCCAGGGGTCGGACTGCGGGCCACCGGCCCACCCGCGTTCCGGACCGCGTCTTCCGCCAGTCACGTCCGCGGCCAGCTCTACGCGCGGTGGCTTGCGCCGCATACGGCCGCCACGGCTCTGGCGCACCAAAGTGGCGGCCTCTGACAGCGAGGCCGCCCCCACGACCTCGATCCCCTCGGCCAGCCCGGCTTCGGCGACGCCCTCGGCGGGCACGACGACCCGCCGCACTCTTCGTCGCTCCAGGGCTACTACCATCGGCAGCAAGCCTGGCAGAGAACGCAGCTCGCCCCCGAGCGAAAGCTCGCCCAGTACGGCCCAGCGGCCATTGGCCGAGACTTGCTCCGACCCGACCAGAATCCCCAGGGCGATGGCGAGATCCAGCGACGCGCCGCTCTTGCGCAGTTCGGCCGGAGCGAGGTTGACGGTGATTCGCCTAGGCGGATACTCGTAGCCGCTATTCCGGATGGCCCCGCGAACGCGTTCTCGCGCCTCCTGAAGGGCAGTGTCCGCCAGACCGACGATCGTGAAGCCGGGCAGACCGGGAGCCACGTCCACCTCGACGCGAATCGCCTGGCCTTCCAGTCCGTGAAGCGTGGCTGAAAGAAGCGAGGCAAGCACGCGGAGACGCTACGCCGAATGGCTCATCCGCGACTTATCCGCGAATTCGCCGGAGGCCACCCTCAGAAACGGCACGCGGCCCTGCCCGGATGGTTACCTCTCGGGGCTGCCTATACGCGGATGCTCGGACAAGTCCTTTTCCATCGCCTTGACGAAGTCCAGGACATTCTTGCCGAGGGCGGAGTCCGCTTTCGTGTACATAAACGGTGCTCCGCTGTTGAGAGCGCTGATCGCCGAGCGATACTCATTGATGATCTGGAAGTCGATTCGGCGTTTCAGCGCGCTCTCGGCGTTCTTCACGTTGATGCCGGTGAATGCCGTCGAGCGATTCAGGACGAGCTTGATCTTGTCCTGAGAGTACCCGAGGTGGCCGATCGTCTCGAGGACAAGGCGAACGTTCTTCAGACACGGCAAGTCGGCGGTCATCACGACAAAGATCGTGTCGGCCACATCCATGATTCGGAGGTTGACTTCGTCGAGACGCTGGTCGATGTCCACGAGGATGTAGTCGAACTCGTCTGCCATCAGGCCGATGATCTCGGGCAGGTGATCCTGAGTGACTAGTTCGGCCGTCTCCGGCGACGGCGGCGCGAGCAGCAGATCGATTCCCGACTCATGTTTCACGAGGATCTGCCGGATCAGGTCGATGTCGATGGTCGGAGCGGTGGCGAGGTCCGCCACACTCATCCGATCCAGGCCGAGATCGAGGAAGACGCGATGGTCGCCGAACTGGAGATTGCCATCGATGAGGCAGACGCGCTGCCCAAGCTCCTTGTGGAGCGCGATCGCGGCGTTGATTGCGATCGTCGTCGTGCCCACCCCGCCCTTTGCGCCATAGAAGATGACCACCCGCGCAGGCTCGCGCTTCTTGTCCAACGCCACGGCCGCCGGGATGACGTGACCCGTCCGCGTGGCCGGCGACGCGTACTGCTCGTCGGGTTTGTAGCGCGCCAGCAGGCTGCGCATCCGGGCCATCAACTCGGCCGGGTGGAACGGCTTGATCAGGTAGTCGTCGGCACCGGACCTGAGCGCTTTGCCGCGCGCCTCAGCCTCGTTCTCGGCCAGGAGCAGGATGACCGGCGTATGAGTCGACGGGCCGTCCTCCATCCGCAGCCGCGAAACGAAAGTGAAACCGTCGAGTCCGGGCAAGTTTGCCGCAACGAGGACGAGGGCCGCCTTGTCCGACCGGGCAATGCGGAGCGCCTCCGGGCCGTCGCCCGAAGCCAGGACCTCAAAGCCCGCCTGTGACAGGGCGAGACCCAGGGCCCGTTGCACAGTCGGGTCGGCATCGACGACGAGGATCCTGACGGCCATCGCAACACCTGATAGCGCGGATTCGACCGCTCTTGCTGTTCAGGCGGCACTCGGCCGCCCCCCAATTGGCACTACCAGCCAGGACGAATGGCCAGATTATAGTCAGCACCTGGCACGAGAGGCATCAGCCACCGCGCGCGCAACCTCCATTGGCGAATTGCGGCGGCCGGCGAAGCCGAGGGAGGTCGAGCGACCGCTCGGCTTCGCGCGTTTCGACGACCTAGGGCTTCGCGTCGGGGGCCTTGGCCATCCCGCTCCTGACCATCGAACCGATCGGCTCGATCAGCTGAGTGAACTCCAGCGGAATGATGAACTTGGTAGCCGGCCCACTGCCCAGTGCCTTGAGCGCGTCGAGATACTGAAGGGCCATCGTCTTCTGGTCGATCCCCTGGGCAGCCTCGAAGATCGTCTTGAGGGCGTTGCTGAAGCCCTGCGCCCGCAGGATCGCGGCCTGGCGATCGCCCTCGGCGCGCAGGATCGCAGACTGCTTATCGCCCTCGGCGACATTGATGGTGGCCTGACGCGTGCCCTCCGACTCGGTGATAACCGCGCGGCGGGTTCGTTCGGCCGAGAGCTGCCGGTTCATCGCCTCCTGGACGGCCGGCGGCGGCAGGATCTCGCGGATCTCCACGGTCGTGACCTTGCCGCCCCAGCGCTCGGTGACCTCATCGAGCTTCAGGCGAAGCGTCTCGTTGATCTTCTCCCGCTGCGATAGCACGTCGTCAAGGGGGATGTCGCCGATGACAGACCGGAGCGACGTCGCCGCTACGCCCTGCAGGGCGCCTGCGAAGTTGGCGACGTTGATCTGACTCATGAGCGGATCGACGATCTTCCAGTAGATCAGGAAGTCGACGCCGAGCGGCGCATTGTCCTTCGTGATCGCCGTCTGGCGCGGAACCTCGATGAATTGCTCACGCAGGTCGACGATGGAGCCTCTATCGGCGACCGGGATGAGGAACCGAAGGCCCGGGTTGCGAACCAGCTGTGGACCAGCCTGACCCCAGCGATAGACCACCATCTTGGCCCACTGGGGAACGATCCTCACCGATATCGCCACCAGGACTATCAGCAGCCCCACCACAACGATCAGGGCTATGAGCATCACGCTGCCAAGGTCCACCGCCGTACCTCCTGCTTGCTGCCGCGACGTGCGGCGTGACTACGGATCAGGTTCTTCTACAGCATCTACAGTGGATCGCTAGCCCACCCTCTCGACGATCAGAGTCAGGCCCTCCTGGCCGACCACCCGCACCTTCGTCTCCCGCCAGAGCGAGCTGCCATCCCTCGCTCTGGCCGACCACTCTTCTCGGCCGACGTATACGGTACCGACCGGAGCAAGGTCCGCGCGCACTTCGCCGACGAGCCCGACGACCTTATCGAGACCCACGAGCCCGGCGCCGACCGGCGCCGGCTGGCTTCTCATTCGCATGAGCGTCCCAACGAGGAGCAGTCCATACGCGGCCGCAGCCGCGGCCATCAGGACGATGACGGGCCAGGCCACTGTCGAGGTCGGCAGGTAGGGACCCGGCGATCCGTAGAACGCCACCGCGCCGACGACGAATACCACGATGCCGCCGACCGTCAGGATGCCGTGGCTGGGAAGGTTCGGCTCGATCACGATCATCCCGACACCCAACACCACCAGGATCACGCCCAGAACGTTGAGGGGCAGACTGCCCGATCCGTAGAACGACAACGCCAGGCACAGGGCGCCGACGAGGCCCATTAGCAGCGTCGGATGGAAGAACTCGATCGCAATGAGCAGCACGCCGATGACCAGCAGGATGAAGGCGATGTTGGGGTCGTCGAGGGTGTGCAGGAACGACTGGATGAGGTCCTCATTGATCGTTACGACGGTCGCGCCCTTCGTGTGGACGACGCCCTGACCGCCGGTCGTTGTCACGGTCTGACCGTCGGCCTGCGTGAGGACTTGGTCCACGCTGCCCGCTATGCCATTGATAGCCTTGGCCGAGAGTGCCTCTTGAGCCGTGTAGGACTGCGCGTCCTGCACTGTCGAAACGGCCCATGCCACCGCATCCGGATGACGCTCCTGGGCCACGCTGCGCATCGTGGCGATAGCGTCGTTCATCACCTTGTCGGCCTCGGTCTGGCCGTAGGCCGCGGCGATGTCGGCACCGCCTGCCGCCACCGGCGAGGCCGCACCGATGTTCGTGCTGGGAGCCATGTAGGCGAGATTCGCCGACAGCGTGATGAAGGTGCCGGCGCTCGCCGCCTTCGCGCCGGAGGGCCCGACCCAGACGATCGTGGGGATCTTCGAATGCAGGGATGCATCGATCCGCAGCATCGCGTCCTCGCTGCCGCCGAGCGTGTCGAGCTGAATGATCACAGCGGCCGCCCCATCCGACTCGGCCCGGCGAACCGCGCCGGCTATGTAGTCGGCCATCACGTCATCGACGACGCCGCTGGTGGGAATGACGACCACCTCGGGGCTGCCGGGAGCCGCCGCGGCTCCCAGTGGATCTGCCGTTGACACAGGCGGAACGATCTCGGCGCCGCTGCCGCCGGTTCGGACCTGGCCAACCAGCAGCACGAACGACCCGGCCACGGCGAGCGTGACGCCCAACCGGGCGAAGGCGAACGCCGCCCGGCGGAAGCTTGCAGCACCGCCCTCAATTCCGGCCAGGAAGCCCAGCGCCCCCGTCCGCGGCCGTTCGAGCTGGACCGTCCATGGCAACTCGGCGACCTCGTCCGGCAGCGCCGGCGCCCGCGTGTTTCGGGCGAACATCGTCAGACGCCGATCCATCTCAAGGTCGAGGCCGTTGTCGAGATCGGAATCGTTCATCGGGTGCCCCCTTCCACCGGCTCGATCCGGCGGCGCAGCGCCTGCAGGGCGGCATGATGTCTGGACTTGACAGTGCCGACTGGGATCCTCAGGCGGTCCGCGATCTCGGCCAGCGACAGCTCCCCCCAGTAGCGAAGCACGACGACCAGACGCAGCTCCTGGCTGAGCGAAGACAGCGCCCGGCCGACTGCATCCCGAGCCAACGCTGCGCGGAACGAGTCGCCGCTCTCGAGATCGACATCGTCCACGTCGAGCGTCCGTCGCTTGCTCCGCTGACGCAGCCGCGTCCGACAGACGTTGACGAGGATCTGGCTGAACCAGGCGTGGAACCGGTCCCGGTCGCGAAGGTCCGACCAGCCCCGCCAGGCTCGAACCGACGCCTCTTGCACGGCGTCTTGAGCCTCCGCCGAGTCGGCCAGCAGATAACCGGCCAGGCGGTAAGCCATCGAGAGCTCGCCTTCGAGGGCCGCCACGAATGCTGTATCGAAGGCTCGCTCTAGAACGACTGCAGTCCGGACGGGCGACCGAACCGCGTCGGCGCCCAAGAACGCTTCCTTCGCGAACATGCCACGCTCTTTCGGCGGCCCGAGTGGGTCGCTCATCATTGTGACTCGGGGCTCGACCGATCGGTTCATTCGGAAATGCCACGATCCGTGCTGTGCACCTGCGGCGCTCGCGGATCGGCGCCGACGATCGCGTCGAGGACGAGCTGGCTCCAGGTCTCCATTCGATCGTAGACGGCCCAGACGACCTCGAGCCGCTCGAATGAGCCGCTCAACTTGTGCGTCTCTCGCACCACGACCGGTCGACCCATTGCGTCGGCGGAATAGACGATCCCGAGGTGATGCACGCCGACTTCCACGGTGTCGTCGTTGAGCAGCCCGACGAACTCGAAGTCGGGCAAGAAGTCCGCCTCCAGTTCCTCGTGCCATTCCCGGGCGAGACCGCCCAGGACCCACACGTCGCCGGGGTTCAGGTGCCCGCCAACGCCGATGGTGTACAGGTCGTGGAGTCGCGCATCGCCGCCGGCCCGCGACCGCCTCATCAAGAAGATACGATCGCCGTCGCGCAGCACAAGGTACGGGATGATCTGCTTAAGGGAACTGTCGATCTCCGCCCCGGATCTGGCCACATAGCCCCCAGCGCTCTGGGCCCGGTCCAATACCGACGCCGCCCCTTCACGCTTGACCCCGAGCCACGGAACGAGCCCCTCGAACAACACATCGCGAGGAACTGCGTAGACGAGCTCGGGGTCCCCGTCGCTCACTGCCGGCCCGGCTCAGCCAGCCGATCCCGTGCGGTCGTAAAGCGCGTCAGAAGGGCGTCTGCGTCCGGGCCTCCGTCCCGCTCGAGCTCGGTAATCCACGAATCGATCATGTCCCTGAGGTCGCGCAGCCTGCCGGCGATGGCGGCCGAGTTTGTCGCAGCGATTCCGGCGCCCATGCCGGGCTCGCCCCTCGCAAGGCGCGTCATTCCCGCCCAGCCCGTTGCCGCGAGGGCCTCGGCGGATCGCCAGTCCCCGTGCTCCGGCTCACCCACGCCCCCGACGACGGTCTCCACAAGAGCGGCCGAAACCACGAGCGGCATGTGGCTGATGGCGGCCACGGCGTTGTCGTGCGCTGCTGCCTGCATCGGCACCTGAATGGCGCCGCAGGTCTCGATCAGCTCCCCGATCCGCTCGCCATCGCCCAGGCGGGCATACCGGCCGAGCACCGTGACCCACGCCCGCTGCACGAACAAGTCGGGCAGTGCCGCCTCGTATCCACTCAACTCACGACCGGCCATCGGATGCCCGCCGATGAAGGGCAGCTTCAGCTCGTCCGCCCGATCGACGATCCGAGACTTCGCGCTGGCCACGTCCGTGACCGTACAGTCCTCCGGCAGCGCATCCCGGAGGGGGCCGCCGAGCCGGTCCGTCAAGTCCAGGCAGGCGAGCGGCGGCGCCGCCAGGAGGACAACCTCGGCGTCGCGGACGGCCTCCTCGAGCGTCGGCGCGGCCACTTCGACAGCGCCGTCCGCCACGGCTCGTTGAACAGGCGCAGGGTTGCGACTCCACGCTGTCACATGCCACTGGCCGGGCTCGCCGCGCGTGTGCAGAGCAAGAGCAACTGAACCGCCGATCAATCCAAAACCGAGAATGGAAACTCGCACATCGCCATTATGGCCGCGGTGGACTTGCGCCCGTGGACCTCAGCCACCAGGTCCCGATCTGCGCCGCGATCGCAACACGCCGTAGTCCTGGTTCGCATCGCCATCCGGACCGGCTCAGTCGGGCGCCGGGTGAGGCCGATGCCACGCACGAATGGATTAGTGCGCGTCCGCCGAAAGAGTGGCTAGAATGCGCTTCGGCGGGTGGCCGAAGGTGCCTGTCCGCCTGCTCGACGTTTCTGCCTCAAGAGGGCGACCAACAAGATGACCGAATCGTACGGCGAGGCCAGGCCCATCCGAGTCCTTCTCGTCGACGACCACCAGCTCCTGACCGGGGCTCTATCGCAGATGCTCAGCCGCGAGTCCGACATCGTCGTCGCCGGCGTTGCGGCCACCGTCGCCGAGGCCAAGGCCATGGCCCGAGAGCGTCTTGACGTCGTCCTGATGGACTACCGCCTGCCCGACGGCACTGGCGCCGAAGCCACTCGTGCGATCAAGGCTCGCTGGCCAGCGGCTCGCGTCGTGATGCTGACCGCCCTGACGGACGACGAGACGGTGCTCGAGTCGATCCAGGCCGGCGCGGACGGATATCTCACGAAGGATCGGGCCATCGACGACGTCGTCAACGCGGTTCGTGCCGCCTACGCCGGCGAGACGCTCCTGCCGCGATCGGTCATCCTGGGCATAGCCCAGCGTGTAGCCGCGGCCCGGGAACGCGGAACAGAGCGTCGCCAGATCGAGCCACTGACTCCGCGTGAGCTCGAGGTGCTCAAGGCACTGACTGAAGGCCTGGCGACTCCCGAGATCTGCGAGCGGCTGTACATCGCACCGAACACGCTCAGGACGCACGTCCAGAACATCATGGGCAAGCTGCGGGTCCACTCCAAGCTCGAGGCCGTCGCGTTCGCGCTGCGCCACCACCTGGTCGAGCCGCCCAAGTCAGACGATAGCCTGTTCTGACGACGCGGCTCTTAGGACCGGCCGCCGCGAACGGCGTCCGGTCCCTCAGACGAGCTTGCGGCGCACGCTGGTCCGGCGATCCGCGATCCGCCTATCCTCGACCGTCGGCGGCAACGCTGTATTCGTCCCACGCCGGGCATAGCTGCGCCGCTCGAATTCTCGTCGATCGTCGTGCAGCGACGCTCCGCATCGCGGGCAGCGTCGCTCTTCCGCGAACAGCTGGGCCAGAGGGACAGTTGACCACACCGATCGTCCACACTTGAGACAAGCGAGTCGCGGCATTGCGAAATCGTACGTCATCCCGGATTGGGAACCGTTCATTATCTGCGCTCGAATTCGGGGCTCCGGACGAGTCTGATCGAATACGTCGGATTGGCGATGACCGCAACGTCCACCTCAGCAATCATCGTTCTCGTTCGCCGGCAACGGCGTCACCCGCTCCGAGCCGCACTTCTGCCGCTCACTTCCGCCGACCGCAATTCCTCCTCCAGCAGTCGGCGCCTGCCGTCGGACCCGCTAGATCCCGAACGAAGAAGAGTCGCGCCAGGGCGCGACTCTTCTTCGTTCTGCGATTGCCGCGCTACGCTTCGACTGCCTCGAGTGCGTGCCTGACCTCTTCAGCCGGATACTCGTAGTCCTCGAGCTGGCCCGCGAGATACCTCTGGTAGGAGGTCATGTCGAAGTAGCCGTGGCCCGACAGATTGAAGAGGATGACCTTCTTCTCGCCCGACGCCCTGGCAGCCAGGGCCTCGTCGATGGCGACGCGAATAGCGTGCGTCGACTCCGGCGCCGGAATCAGACCTTCGGTTCTGGCGAACTGGATGCCTGCCGCGAAGCTCGGCCGCTGGTGGACACTACGCGCCTCGATGAAGCCCTCGTGCTTGAGCAGGCTGACCTGCGGCGACATGCCGTGGTACCGAAGACCGCCGGCGTGGATCGGCTCGGGGATGAAGTCGTGGCCAAGGGTGTACATCTTGACGACCGGAGCCAGCTTGGCCGTGTCGCCATAATCGTAGGCATAGCGACCACGAGTCATGCTCGGTGCGGCCTCGGGCTCGACGGCGATGATCTGGTACTTGCGCCCGCCGCGGAAGGTGAGACCCAACCATGGGAAGGACAGGCCGGCGAAGTTGGATCCGCCGCCGGCGCAAGCGATGATTACGTCCGGCTCCTCACCGGCCATCTCCATCTGCTTGATCGACTCGAGCCCGATGATCGTCTGATGGAGCATGACATGGTTGAGGACCGAGCCCAGGGAGTAGTGGGTGTCGTCCCGCTTGATCGTGTCTTCCACGGCCTCGCTGATGGCGATCCCAAGTGAGCCGGTGCTGTTCGGATGCTGAGCCAGAATGGCCCTGCCCGCCTCAGTCTCCTCGCTTGGGCTGGCTACGACGCTGGCGCCGTAGGTCTCCATCATCAGGCGCCGGTACGGTTTTTGGTCGTAGCTTGCCCGCACCATGTAGACCTTGATCTCGACCCCGAACATCGCGCCCGCGTAGGCAAGCGCACTGCCCCACTGGCCGGCTCCGGTCTCGGTGGCGATTCGCCTGATGCCCTCTTCCTTGTTGTAGAAGGCCTGCGGGATCGCGGTGTTCGGCTTGTGGCTCCCGGCCGGGCTGACACTTTCATTCTTGTAGTAGATATGCGCGGGCGTATCGAGCGCCTTCTCGAGCCGGTGGGCACGGACAAGAGGACTTGGGCGGTACTGCGTGTACAGAGCCCGCACCGGCTCTGGGATCTCGATCTCCCGCTCGGTCGAAACCTCCTGCATGATCAGGGCCATCGGGAAGAGTGGGGCCAGATCCGCGGGGCCGAGTGGCTGGTGCGTTCCGGGGTGCAAAGGCGGCGCCTGCGGAACCGGCAGATCGGCCGAGATGTTGTACCAGGCTCTGGGAATCTGCTCTTCGCCCAGCGTGAAACGGGTGCGTTCGACCATCCGACTCCTCCCGCCGGCAACCGGCGACATAGGCTGCTAGGTGCCCGAGGTCGCCCCAACACGACTGTGGCCGCGCAAGCCTAGCGGCTGCCGAGGGCCAGGCGCAACCTGAAGGAGCACCTGTTTGTGAGCTGACGCCGCGGGAAATCCGGCGGGCTGCGCCCCACTCCGCTAGAGGGGCGCCTCTGAGACGACGTCGTATCGTGCAGGGCCGTGGCCGAGGATGCTCTTGTAGAGCACGAGGCGATCGGCCTGCCACGCCAGGCGCACATCCCCGGCGAGCTCGGCCAGGAGCCGCGCTCGCTCGTCCGCTCCGGGAACGCCGTCGGTCCGGGCCAGTGTCAGATGCGGCGCGAACGGCCGCCCCTCCGGCGGCCACCCGAGCGGCTGCAGTTGCTCGTCCAGGCGGCGAGCGAGGTTCTCTAGCGGCCCGGCGCCCTCTTCGATGCCGATCCACAGAACTCGGGGCCGATATGGATCTGGGAACGCGCCGCCGCCACTGAGAACGACCCTGAACTGGGCCACGCCCCGGGCGGCGGCCACCATGGCGGCGGCGAGCTCCGGCTGCCGTTCGTCGGGCGTGGCGCCCAGGAAGCGCAACGTCAGATGCAGACCATCTACGCGCACCCACCGCGGCTGCCCAGAGGCCCTCTCGCCGATCGGACCACCGGCCACGGCCTGCATCAGCTCACCGACCGCCGCCCGAACTTCGTCGGCAACGGGAACAGCGACGAACAGGCGACTGGTGCCAGGCGGGTCGTCCGGAGACCGCACGAATGGGCGCCTCCCGGTCCCAGGTCCACCTGGGCGCGACCCGCCGCCGCCGAGCTTCCGGTCCCAACTCATCGGACGCCCCAGATCAGTCGTTGTAGAGACGCTCCTCGATCAGCTTCTCCTGAACCGTCCGGCCGTTCGGATCGAAGCACGCGTACTCGAAGTGCTTCTCGAACTCGAGGTCCACGTTGTCCTGCCCGCCTCGATTCTTCTCGATCGTCAGAATGACCCAGTCGCGGAAGCGCTGCGCCTGATAAGGGTTGAACTCGATGTTCACCTTGGCGACGATGTGGTACTTCTCGTTGATGATCAGGATGATGTCGGCCTCGTAGTTGATGGCCGACGAGCCGCGAAGGTGGTGGTTCCTCAGACGCTGGGCCTTCAGACCCTCTTTGTCAGCGGCCACGATGGCGATCATCGGTACCTGCTCCGACAGGGCAATGTCCTTGAGGCCGTTGACGATGACCGTGACCTTCTCCGCCTCCGTGTTCGGCTCCGGGTGCATCGGGACTTTCTGCATGTAGTCCACGATGACGAGAAGTCGCCGATCGCCCGAGAGGGCGCGATGCTGCTGGACCAGCTTGCGAATGTTCTCGATCGTGCTGGCGGTCTGGGAGCCGCGCATGAGGAACAGGTTCTGGCCGTAGCGAGCGATCCGGTCCAGGCTGGGCCGCAACCGCTGGTTGGCCGTCAGGCCGGCACCGCCGCCCCCTTCGCCCATCCACGAGGCCATGATCTCCTTGCGGACATCCTGGATCTTGATCGCCCCGGTCTTCTGCGGGAGATGGGCCAAAGCCGACTCCAGCGCCACGAGTCGGTTGAGGAGGTACTGCTCCTCGTGCTCGAAGCAGATGTACAGAACATTGGCCTGGCCGCCCGAGGCTACGTTGCGGGCCATCTGCAGAGCCATCGTGGTCTTGCCGGTGCCCTGAGCCCCGCCGATGAGCAGCAACTCTCCGGGCCTCAGTCCGCCGCCAATGGTCTTGTCCAGCAGGCCAAACCCAAGAGGCACCGGCTGGTACTCGCCGAATCGGCCGCTTGCCAGGTTGTCGTTCAGGTCGACCAGGACGTCCAGGGCCGAGCGAGGCACCAGGCTGCCCTCGTCGGTGTCAAGCCGCCATGCGATCTGAGACGCGGCGGACCCGGCGTCTGGCGGTCGATCGGTTGTGGTCACGGCTGCCTCCAGACAGGTCTCAGTTGGAGACCGGCTCTTGGGATCGTATCAGCGACCCTTGCCTCGGACACTCACACAAACTGCACAAGTCCACTCGCCCGTTCGGCGTAATCAGCTTCGCGCCGGTGCCGAGGCGAACTGGCGCTGACAGTCTATTCACGTAGTTTCGAGCTTCGCTACCTCGTCCCAGTATCGGACGATTGTCCGAATGCCGGTCTCGTAGTTGGCCATTGACATCCATTCGTTCGGGGCGTGGAACTGCCCATCCGGCGGCGCGAAGCCCAGCAGGACGGTCGAGAGCCCAAGAATCGCCTCGAAGCTCGCGCACACGGGCACGGAGCCGCCTTCCCGAATGAACAGCGGCTCGACCCCGAAGCTGGCCTCCAACGCCCGAGCGGCGGCTTGCGTAATGGGCCCGTCGATCGGCGTCAGGCTCGGCTTGCCGTCGCCCAACCGCTCGATGGAGTATCGGACCGACTTCGGCGCTACCCGCTCGATGTACCTGGCGACGAGCCCGAAAACCCTCTCGGGATCCTGATCGGCAACCAGCCGGCAGCTGATCTTGGCGTGGGCATGAGCCGGGATGATGGTCTTTGGTCCCGCGCCCTCGAACCCGCCCCAGATCCCGCAAACGTCGAGGGTGGGTCTGCCGCCCAGGCGTTCCAGGGTCGTATAGCCCGGCTCGCCGTGTAGTGCCGGGACTCCCAGCGACCTGCGGTATTCCTCATCGTCGAACGGGAGCCTGGCGAGGGCTTCGCGATCGAGAGAGCTGAGTTCGACTACGCCGTCGTAGAACCCGGGGACGCGGATCCGGCCGTCCGGTCCCTTCAGCGCGGCAACGATCCCGCACAGGGCGTTGATCGGATTGTCGACCGCCCCACCGTATCCGCCGGAGTGAAGGTCGATCGTGCTTCCGGTCACGTCGAGCTGGAAGTAGACGAGGCCTCGCAGGCCAACCGTTATCGCCGGCAGATTCCCCTCGAAGAAGCCCGTGTCCGAAATGACGGCGAAGTCGGCCTGCAGACGGCCCTTGTTCGCTTCCAGCCAGGCGTCGAGGTGGATCGAACTCGACTCCTCCTCACCCTCGATGACGACTTTGAGATTGATCGGCAGGACGCCACGGGTCCGCATGAGGGCTTCGATAGCGCGCGAATGCATGCTGACGTGGCACTTGCAGTCGGACGCGCCGCGGGCCAGCATCCGTCCGTCCTTGACAACCGGCACGAACGGCGGCGATTCCCACAGGTCGAGCGGGTCCACGGGCTGGACGTCGTAGTGGCAGTAGACGAGGACCGTAGGCTTGCCGGGCGCATGCAGCCAATCGCTGTAGACGACGGGATGACCGCCCGTCTCGGAGACCTCGACGTGCTCCATGCCGATGACCCGCAGATCGGCGGCCACGAATTCGGCCGCGGCGCGGCAGTCCGGGGCGTGAGTCGGTATCCCGGAGATGCTGGCGATGCGGAGCAGATCTTTGAACGACTCGAGCCGCGCTTCCTTCGTGCGGTCAAGGAACCGCTCCAGGTCCGCATACGTTGCCTCGTTGTCGACTGCGTCGGACATCTGCCTCTCCAGCTTCGGCTCAGCCCCCCGATTGTATAGAGGCTTCAGCGGAATTGAGCTGGCGGCCCTTGCGGTCGCATAACAGAACCGGGCGGCCAGGGCCGCCCGGTTCAATTTTGCGGTGGTCAGCCCTAGGACGGGCTGGGGGTGGGACTCGGCGCGGCAGACGGGGGCGCGGCAGGAGTGGGGCCATCGAGCGCCGCCGACCCCGTCAAGGCCGGAACGATGCCGTGCAGGTTCTGCTTGGGCGGAACGTCGTCGAAGATCTTCTCGAACTCCTCGGACTCGACCGTCTCCTCGGCGATGAGCATGTCGGCCAGGGTAAGGAGCTTGCCCTTGTACTCGGTCAGGACCTGAGTTGCACGGGCGTAGCCGCGCTCTATGAAAGCGCGCACTTCCTCATCGATCATCTTCGCGACATCGTCCGAGTAGTTGCGCTGCTCTCCGATCTCTCGCCCGAGGAAGATCATCTCGTCGCGCTTGCCAAAGGCCAGCGGGCCGAGCTTGTCGCTCATGCCCCACTCGGTGACCATTCGCCGAGCCAGGTCCGTGGCCTTCTCGATGTCGTTGGACGCGCCGGTAGTCGTGTCGCCGAAGACAAGCCGCTCGGCGGCGTTACCGCCCAACAGGCCGGCGATCTTGTCTTCGAACTCGGTCTTGGACTGCAGATAGCGGTCCTCCGTCGGCAGGGCCATCGTGTAGCCCAGGGCCATGCCGCGGCTGATAATGGTGACCTTGCTGACCGGGTCGCACTTGGGCAGTACCCGCTGCACTACGGCGTGGCCGCCTTCGTGGATAGCGATGATCCGCTTCTCGGCGTCCGAGATGATGCGGCTCTTGCGCTCGGGGCCGGCCACGATCCGCTCCAGGGCCTCATTGAACTCGGACATGCCGATGACCTTGCGGTTGCGCCGCGCGGCCAGGATGGCGGCTTCGTTGACCAGATTCGCGATGTCAGCTCCGGAGAAGCCGGCGGACTTGCGGGCCACGTTCTCGGTGTCGACCGTCTTGTCCAGCGGCTTGCCCTTGGTATGGACCTTGAGGATGGCCACGCGGCCACGCAGATCGGGCCGGTCCAGGATCACCTGGCGGTCAAAGCGACCGGGCCGCAGCAGCGCGGGGTCCAGGACGTCCGGTCTGTTAGTGGCGGCGACGACGATCACGTTGGTGTTCGTGTCGAAGCCGTCCATTTCGACGAGGATCTGGTTCAGTGTCTGCTCGCGTTCGTCGTGAGAGCCGCCCAGGCCGGCGCCGCGCTGGCGGCCGACCGCGTCGATCTCGTCCACGAAGACGATGCACGGCGAGTTGCGCTTGGCCTGGTCGAAGAGATCGCGCACGCGGCTGGCGCCGACGCCGACGAACATCTCGACGAACTCCGAGCCGGAGATCGAGAAGAAGGGCACGCCCGCCTCGCCGGCGACAGCTCGAGCGAGCAGCGTCTTGCCGGTTCCCGGAGGACCGACGAGGAGCACGCCGCGCGGGATGCGTGCGCCGAGGGAGTTGAACTTCTCGGGGTACTTGAGGAACTCCACGACCTCCTGCAAGTCCGTCTTGGCCTCATCGACACCTGCCACGTCAGCGAAGGTGACAACCGTCTTGTTGCCGAGGAACATGCGCGCCCGGCTCTTGCCGAAGCTCAGGGCCTGGTTGTTCGTACCCTGGGCCTGCCGCATAAAGAAGAAGATCAGCAGGACGACCAGACCGACCGGGACCAGCGTGCTGAGCAGCAGCATGATCCAGCCGGTGTCGGCCGGAGGAACGATCTTGTAAATGACGCTGTTCGCGGGCTTTCCGGCAGCTACGAGCCAGTCCGAGATCTCAGATCCGATGCCGTTCTGGGTGTCGTCCGCGACCGCGGTATAGGTCGTGCCATTGGTCTTTGTCACCGTCAGAGTCAAGTCCTGACGATCGACCTCCTTCACGAGACCGTTCTGGACATCCTGCTTGAACTGCGAGTAGGGCTCGCTGGATGCCTGGGCAGGCTGGATGAGCGCATATAGAAGCGCTGCTGTAGCGGCAACGAGAACGAGCATGACGATCCCGTTGCGCATGAAACGCGTGTTCAAGGTATGACAGAGCCTCCGGGTGTGGCGGTCGGTACGAGTCCGATCGGCCGTCGCAGTATACGCCCGACCATCTGGCGGCCCGCGCAGAGCAGGCCTCCGGACGGGAGTCCAGGCTCCCTGGTCGCAAGCCGCGCGACGGCTTCAACAACAAGACTGCCGGGCGATGCCTTGCGTTCGGCTGAAAGCCGGACAGTCGGTCGTGTCTCGTCTCGCGGTCCGGCGCGGCCTTCGGGCCGGTTGCAGAACTTGACGGCCCCGGGGAGCGTGACGAGTCCAACGACACGGCCCGAGCGATGCCCGGGCCGTTGCGACAATCGATGGTAGCGGAGACAGGATTTGAACCTGTGACCAAGGGCTTATGAGTCCCCTGCTCTACCACTGAGCTACTCCGCCGTGGCGCGGCGTAGTGTAGCGGATGGGCCGTCGGCCGGCCAAGGCGACGTCGGCCTATGGCGGCGGACTGACTGGCGGCCGCAGCTAGCCTCGGTCGAGGAGCTCGAGGGTGGGCGCGAGGGCCTCGATCGACTCCACGGTGATGGGATCGACGACCAGCTGGACCTCGGCCAGGCCTGCTCGAGCGTACGCGCGGAGTTCTTCTGCGATTACCTCCGGCGGACCCTGAAGCGGATTGGGCGTGGCGTCGATGCTGCCGTCTCCCTGACGGCGACCCATGCCACCGGCCATCCGCACCAGCGCCACGACCGTGGCGTCTACCGTCGCCGGATCGCGTCCGACCCTCGCGCAAGCAGCGGCCACTCGAGCCAGCAAAGGTGCAACGCCGTCAGGACTGTTGTGGGTTTCGGTGTGCCAGACGTTCCAGGCCTGCACGTACGGCAGCGTGATGTTGAGCATCCGTTCGCCCACCGAGCCGATCATGATCGGCGGCCCGCCGGGCCGCGACTGCGGTACGAGCTGGCAGTCGCGGGCGCTGAAGTACTCGCCTTGGAAGTCGATCTGGCCCTCCTGGAGCAGCGTGCGGACGATCGTGAACGCCTCTTCGAAGCGCCCGATCCGATGGTCGAACGGGACGCCGTATCCGCGGAACTCGACCTCGTTCCAGCCGGCGCCAAGCCCCAGGACCAGACGGCCGCCGGAAATCTCGTCCACCGTGGCGGCCTTCTTGGCGAGCACCGCCGGGTTATAGAACCCGACCGGAGTCACAAGTGGACCCAGTGCAACTCTCGACGTCATCGCCGCCGCAGCGGCCAGAACAGACCACGCGTCCCACGGCCCTTCGGCGGACCCGTCGGCCATACGGTACAGGAAGTGGTCGCCCGTCCAGATGGAATCGAAGCCGGCATCCTCGATCGCGCGGATCATCGACGCGAGCTCGGGCCATCGAACCGGTCGTTCGATCTCGGGAAGCTGGATGCCAACCCTCAGGGGACGGCGGCTGGCGACCGCGGCTGTGTCCACGCCATGATCGTAGCGCCGAACGGCTACTGCTGCGACCCGAAGAGGACCTGCAGCCAGGAGTCGAGCGGGCTGGCGGTCTGGGGCGGCGCATCCGGCTTGATACCGGTCGAACCGGGCGCGTCGGACGGCAGCGGCGGTGCGTTTGGCGCCACCGTGAATGGAATCTCCTTCGGCGATCCGAGCAGATAGCCGCGAGCCATTTGCGACACGAATGCGGGTTGCTCGATGAGCTTGAGCTCCTGCTCCAGCGACGCCACGTCTTGCTCCATCGCCACGTTTCGGGCACGCATCTGATCGGCTTGACCGGCCGCGGAGGCAGCTTCCCCGACCTGACGGGCAAAGACGCCCACCAGCCAGAGCGCGAACAGGCCTGCGACGAGCAGCGCCAGCCGGCGCCTCGTGAACGGAATCGGGGCTCCAGGCAGGGACGAGGTCACCGGAAGATCGTCCGCCGAGTGCCCCAGATCGCGTCCGTCCATGGTCCAAGCGTAGCTTTGAGCAGCTGACGTGTCAACACAGGTTCACGCTTGCGGACGCTGCTAAACTGACACCGGCTTTAGCACGTCCGTTCCCTTTGAGGTGGCTCATGCGGTACTACGAGCCGGCCGGCGTTGAGGCTGTACTGAATCGACTTCTGGCTGAGCCGTCGATGTCGCGCGGAGTCCTGCACCACGCCCGCGTGCCCGTCCGGGAGGCCGATTTCGTGCCTATGCCGGAGTGGCTGAGCCCCGGCCTCCGAACCGGCCTCGAGAGCCGCGGCGTCACCGCCCTGTATCGTCACCAGGCCGAAGCGATAGAGGCCGTCCGGACCGGCGAGGACGTGGTGGTCGTTACGCCCACCGCGTCCGGCAAATCGCTGTGCTATCTGGTGCCGACGCTCCAGGCGCTCGTCGAGGATCCCACCGCGCGAGCTCTCTATCTCTTCCCAACCAAGGCTCTCGGCCAGGACCAGGTGGCCGAGCTCGGCGAATTGAGCCGGGCCGCAAATCTGCACATCAACGCCTCCACGTACGACGGCGATACTCCCAACCCAATCCGTTCCTCAATCCGCTCCGCGGGTCAGGTCGTGGTCACGAACCCGGACATGCTCCACGCGGCCATCCTGCCCCACCACACGAAGTGGTTCCAGCTCTTCGAGCAGCTCCGGATCGTCGTCATCGACGAGCTGCACACTTACCGGGGCCTCTTCGGCAGCCACGTCGCCAACGTCCTCCGCCGGCTGCTCCGGATCTGCGCCCACTACGGCTCGCACCCCGTGATCGTGTGCTGCTCCGCCACGATCGGCAACCCGGGCGAGCTCGCAGCGCTGCTGACGGGGCGCGCGGCGCGGGTCGTGGACAGGAACGGCGCCCCGTCAGGCGAGCGCCGGATTCTCATGGTGGAGCCGCCCCTCCTGGATCCCTCCACAGGCGCACGCGGCTCGGCCGGGGCGCTGGCGACGCGCTGGGCGCTACCTTTCCTTCGAGCCGGGCGCCAGACGCTCGTCTTCGGCCGCTCACGAGTCGGCGTCGAGCTTATGCTCACGACCCTTCGCGAGGCGCTGCGCCCGGGCTACGGCCCCCGAACCCAAGTCCGCGGCTATCGCGGTGGATACCTGCCAACCGAGCGGCGGGCGGTGGAGCGTGGGCTGCGCGGCGGCGAGCTGCTCGGCGTCGTGAGCACCAACGCTCTCGAGCTCGGCGTGGACGTCGGCCAGCTCGACGTCGCGATTCTCGCCGGGTATCCGGGTTCGATCGCCGCCACCAGGCAGCAGATGGGGCGGGCGGGTCGCCGGCAGGGCACCAGCGTGTCGGTGTTGATCGCCGGCGGCGGGCCGGTCGATCGGTACGTCGTCGAGCATCCGGAATTCCTGCTGGACTCGGCGCCGGAAGAGGCTCGGCTCGATCCCGACAACGTTCATGTCCTGCTTGGCCATCTGAAGGCGGCCTGCTTCGAGCTGCCGTTCGAGCCTGGGGAGCGATTCGGCTCGGCCGAAGCGGAACCGCTTCTGGCCTTCCTCGGCGAAGAAGGACTCGTCCGTCGTGCCGGCGACGACCGCTGGTACTGGTCGAGCGAGAACTTCCCGGCCTCGTCGGTTTCGCTGCGGGCGGCCGCCGAGGAGAACGTCGTGATCGTCGACACGACGCCGGATCGGCCGCGTGTCATCGGCGAGATCGATATCTTCGCCGCCCAGACGCTCGTCCACGAAGACGCGATCTACATGCATGAGTCGGCCCAATTCCATGTCGACAGGCTCGACTGGGACGAGCGCAAGGCCTACGTCCGCCGCGTTGACGTCGACCACTACACGTACGCAGATCGGGCCGTGACGCTCAAGCCGCTCGAGACGTTCGCGACCTCGCCCGCGACCGGAGGCGACCGCGCTCACGGCGAGGTCATGGTCTCGAGCCTGGTCAGCATGTTCAAGAAGCTCAAGTTCGGGACGGACGAGAACCTGGGTTGGGGTCCGGTTCACCTGCCCGAGATCGAGCTTCAAACAACGGCCTACTGGCTGATGCTCGGCTCGGCGGCGGAGGGCTGGCGGCGGGCCGATCTCGACGTCGCGCTGCTCGGGGCCGGACGGGCGATTCAGGCTGTAGCGGCGGTCCTTCTCATGGTCGACCCTCGCGACCTCGGCCTTGTCAGCCAGGTCCGCTCCCCACACAACGGAGCCCCCACGGTCTATCTGTACGAAGCCGTGCCGGGCGGAGTCGGCCTCTCCGAACGTCTCTTCGAGCGCCACAACGAGCTGATGGCCGGGGCGGCCGACCTGATCGCCGGGTGCGGTTGCGAAAGTGGCTGCCCAGCCTGCACTGGCCCGAGGCTTGAACCCGGCCTGGACGCGAAAGCCCTGGCGCTGAGACTGCTGAGCGCGCTGGATGCCGGCGCCGGCGAGGACAAGACCGCTGCCGGAGAGCGCCCGCCAGGCGGAGGAATGGCAGGCCCCGCGGGGCGATCGGCAGCCACGCCGTGACCGTCGATGGGACCCGGCTCCAGCGCCACCTGGACCAACTTCGGCGAGGCCGGGCGGCAGCCCACGTTGATCGTATCGGCGAGGCGGACCCCGAGATCAGACGGGTCATCGCCGCAGTCGTGGCCGCGGGCGAGCGCAGCACTCCTCAGCCCGTGTGGCGTGGCGCCGGGGCCGCAGACCCGGCATCGCTGGCCATGCGGCTGGCCCAGGGACTGGACGCGGATGCGGTCGAGACTCCTCACGGCTGGTATGTCCGCCGCGAGCTCCGGCCCGTGTACCTGCCCATCGATCGCGACCGACTTGCCACTCTCCCGGGGATGCCCGCACCGGGCACTCCCCTCGTGTGTCTCGATACCGAGACGACCGGCTTGGGATCGGCCGCGGGCACTGTCGCTTTCCTGATCGGGATCGGCCGATGGCAGGGCAATCGGCTGCGCCTCGTTCAACTGCTGCTCCCGGACCACTCGGAGGAGCGCGCCCTCCTCGACGCCCTGGCTGACGAGACGCCGCCCGGATCCTGCCTGGTCACCTACAACGGGCGTACGTTCGACTGGCCTCTCCTCGAGACCCGGTTTCGAATGGGCCGCCTGGTGCCGCCCGCCCTCGATGGCCACCTGGACCTGCTGCTTCTCGTCCGGCGGCTCTTCCGGCATCGCCTCCCCGATGCCCGCCTCCAGACCGTGGAACGGCACCTGCTCCGCCGCCACCGCGCCCCGGACATTCCGTCGTGGGAGATTCCCGCCGTCTACCACTCGTTCCTGCGCGGCGGCCCAGCCGGGCCGATCCGGGTGGTAGCCCGCCACAACGCCGAGGACGTGGTCACGCTCGGGCGCATCCTGGCACACCTCGAACGCGGCTACGGCGTGGGCGAGGAACGGCGCTGGGCGCCTGCCGGGGATCTGGTGCGGCTGGCGCGGCTGTTCCGTCACGATGGCCAGATCGACGAAGCGATCGCCTGCCTGGAGATCGCCGGCGCTCCCATAGACGGCGGCGATCCAGATGTGGCCCTTGCCACGCTGGAGTTGGCTCGGCTGCTGCGCCGCTGCGGCCGCCTAGCCGAGGCCGGCGTGGCCTGGAGCCGCCTCGTAACGGCTCCGGGGCCGCTCGCGGCGCTCGGCTGGATCGAGCTGGCCAAGGAGCGCGAGCACCGCAAGCACGACCTGACCGGAGCGTGGACCGCCACGGGCGAGGCTCTTCTGGCGCTATACCGCAGCCGGGGCCGTGGGCAGGCGGCGGTGCGGCGTGGTCTGGAGGCGGATCTGGCGGGTCGCCGGGCAAGACTGGCGCGGCGGCTGGAGCGGGCAGCGATCTGATCCACAACCGATGGACGCCCAACTGAGTCCATTCGGCCCCGCCGCCACCTCCGTACGGCACACTCGGGACCACCTCGACGCGTCCGACGATTCGCGCGTCACGACAGCAACAGGAATTGCCATGAAGCCAGCCTCGTTGATCCGGCAGACGCTCGACCTGATCGTGGCGATCCCGCTGTTCGCCGTGACGCCGGTCATCCGGCCGTGGCATACGCGCTGGGGCGCGAGCCCGACCGAGGTCGGTTCTGCGATGCCCGGCGACGATCTCTTTCCACGGGCGCAGTTCCAGGCGACCCGTGCGATCACCATCGACGCAGCGCCGAACGAGGTGTGGCCGTGGCTCGTGCAGGTCGGATTCGGCCGAGCCGGCTTCTACAGCTACGATCTGCTGGATTCGCTCGGCCACCAGAGCGCCGAGCGAATCGTTCCCGAGCTCCAGACGCTCAGCGTCGGCGACTGGGTGCCGATGTCCCCGACGGTCACCGCCACCACCGCCTTCAAGGTCGATTCATTCGATCCCGCCGCCTGGTTGCTCTGGCGCAAGCCCGACAGCACATGGTCGTGGCGTCTCGACCCGGCAGGACAAAGGACTCGGCTCGTCACCCGCATTCGCGTGGTCTACGACTGGCATAAGCCGGCGGCGGCGCTCCTGTCGGTCTTCCTGATCGAGGTTGGCGACTTCGCCATGATGCGCCGGATGCTGAAGGGGATCAGGCGCCGGGCGGAGACCCAGACGACGCGCGTAGCCTGAGTCTCTCGGCCACCTGCGCCTCGGTGGGCACGCCCGCGATCCCCGCGCCAGCGACCGCGCACGATCCCGCTGCAGCGGCGAAGCGAAGCGCCCGCGACGTGGCCACGTCCCCGTTCAGCAGCCACTCGACCATGAGCGCGGCTAGGAACACGTCGCCCGCGCCGGTCGCATCGACGACCCGGGGCGCCGGGACCGCCGGGTAGCGGACGAGGCGCTCGTCGCGCATAGCCAGACCTCCGCGATCGCCAGCGGTAAGGAAGATCGCGGCTCGTGGCGCGAATGCCCGCAGCTCCGCCAGGCCGACGCCAGGGGGGACGTCGTCCACGCTCGCACACACCAACCCAGCCACGCCCAGGATGGCCGACCGTGCGGGGTCGACGCGCTTCACCCAGCCATCGGCGGCGAACTCGCGCAGCATCCCCTGCCAGCCGACCGCCACGCAGGCGTCCTTTCGGGTCGAGGCGACCTTTGCCCATTCCGGCGGCACCTCCCCGGCGACCGGCCCGAGCAGCCAGCCCCGCGTCCCACGCCACTCTGCCGGGAGAGCCGCGGCGGGCACGCGGTCGCACTTCGAGAGCCATCGCTGACGGCGATGCCCATCCCGCTCGATGTTCTCGAAGACCGGCCCTCGCTCGAGCGCGACCCGGTGCACCAGGACACCGGCCGCCTCGAGCGAGGCCAGCTCCTCCGCGTCGGCCGCCGGTCCGTCGACACCCATGACGCACCCGACCCGCAATCCCAACCGCGCCGCCGTCAGCGAGCAATACGTCGCCGCGCCGCCGAGCCGCCAACCTCGGGGATCCTCCGGAGTGACGTCCCGCGACGCGGCCCCAACCACGATCAAGTCTAGGGGGCCGCCGGAACCGGCAGGCGACCCGTCGTATACTCCGCTGGCTTCCGACATGCAGCCTCCCTGGAGTCGAACCATGTTCTTCTACGAGCTTCGCGAAGGCGACGAGAACATCTTCGCCGACGTGCTACTGGTTCGCGAGGAGGAAATGGATGCGGACTCCTTCTTCGAGCTGGTCCAGGAGATCCGGCGGCGAGTGCAGGACACCTTCACTCAGGACACCTTGATCGAGGCCGTCGCCGAGGAACTGGAGCGCGACCACGCCTTCATCGCCATCTCCGACGAGCGGCTATCGGCCTCGGTCAACGTCTCGAAGCTGGATGACGACAACTATCTGGCCAGCATCGACTCAGACGATGACGACGATCCGGACGCGCCAGACTACCGAGGCATCTTCGTCAACCTGCCTCGCGACGGTTTCCTCCCGAACTAGGACAACGCCCGAGGGCCAACCGGCCCCGCAGGCGTGTCGCGGCAGGAGCGCGCCACCGGACAGCTACCTGCTGAAGAGGATCTCGATGACGTCGCCGTCCTTGACCGTGTAGCTCTTGCCCTCGGAGCGGAGCTTGCCGTGCTTGCGCGCCTCCGCCGTCGTCTTGAGCGCAAGTAGATCCTCGTACGACACGACTTCGGCCCGGATGAAGCCACGCGCCAGGTCCGTGTGGATGGCCCCGGCCGCGTCCACCGCGTTCGAGCCGTCGGGGATCGGCCAGGCTCGTACCTCGTCCGGCCCGGCGGTCAGGAACGAGATCAGGCCAAGCAGTCGATAGCTGAGCCGCAGCACGCGGTCCAGGCTCGACTCCGCCAGACCCAGCTCGTCCATGAAGACGGCCGCCTCCTCCGGCTCGAGCTCGCCCAGCTCCATCTCGATCTTGGCGGAAAGCGCATCGACCAGCGTTCGCTCATGCTTGTAGCGTCCCGCTATTTCGGCAGCGATCTCGGCCTCGCGTGGGAGGTCCGACTCGCCGACGTTGAGCAGGATCAGGACTGGCTTCTGGGTCAGGAAGCGGAAGCCGCGGATCGACTTCTCCTCCTCGGCCGCCAGTGACTCCTCGCGCAGCGGCTTCCCCTCGGTCAGCGGGCGGTGAAGCCGCTCCAGTAACTCGAGCTCCCGATCGTTCGCATCGCGCTCCGCCGCCGTGCCGTGGTGGCCGGCCGCCTTCAACCGATCGATGCGTTTCTCCATTACCGACAGATCGGCCAGAGTGAATTCGAGGTCCAGGCGCTCGAGATCCCGCCATGCATCGACCGAACCGTCCGGGTGCGGTAGCGCCGGGTCTTCGAACGCTCGAACGACATGCAGCAACGCGTCGGCTTCCCGCAGTCGGGCCAGCTGGTCGGCCGGCAACTCTTCGGTTCCGACTCGGCCCTCCGTCGAAGCCGGCGGTGCCGGAAGATCGAAGTAAGTCACGTCGGCATGGACGATCTTGCGAGGCTTGAATATCTCCGCCAGCCTGTCGAGCCGCTCGTCGGGAACCTTGACCGTCCCCACATGCAGCTCCAGGCCGCCATATCCACCAGTCTGGGCGTGACCCCTGGTCAGGGTGTTGAAGACGGTCGTCTTCCCCGACCCGGCGAGCCCGACAATGGCGATCTGCATGAGCTGGTGGCCTCCTGCGCGAGATGCCGTTGCGCCCCGCACATGCTACCGGAGTGCCGCTCTCAATAGCCGGCGGCTGGGTCGACCGCGTGTTTCAGGGGCTCACCTGCGCGGTAGCGCCTCAGGTTGTCACAGAAGACATCCAGAGTCCGCCTGAGAACCGCAGCGCTGGACCAGCTCGTGTGGGGCGTAACGATGCAGTTGGGTAGCCGGTAGAACGGCGACGTCTCGGGCAGCGGCTCCTCCCGGAAGGCGTCCAGCACAGCACCGCCCAGCGGACCGGATCGCAGCGCTCGCAGCATCGCCAGTTCGTCGACCAATGCGCCACGGGCGACGTTGAGTATCCAGGCGCCCGGCTTGGCGCCGGCAAGGGATTCATCGTCGATGAGCGCTTCCGTCTCTCCCGTGAGTGGCAATGCCAGGACGACGAAGTCGGAAACGGCCATCAGCCTGGGAAGCGCCTCTAGACCGCCGAGGACATCCACGCCCTCCACCGGCCCGGCGTTGGGTCTGCGGCGGATGGCCACGATCCGCGGGCCGAACGGACGCGCCAGCGCCGCAATCTCGCAGCCGATGCCGCCCAGGCCGACCAGGCCGATCGTCGTCTCGGCCAGCTCTCGGGCCTCGAGCGGCTGCCAGGTTCGCTCGCGCTGCAACTCGAGCAGCTGAGGCAGCCGCCGGCATATGGCCAGAAGCATCGTCATCACGTACTCGGCGATGGGCCGGTCGAAGACGCCGCGGCCGTTCGTTACGGTCAGGCCGCGCACCCGCACGCACGGCGTGAGGACCGACTCGACACCGACCGACACCGAATGGATCCAGTGCAGCCTGGGTGCTCGACCGAGGAGACGGTCCAGCGCGTCCCCACCCAGGGACCAGCCTCGCAGGAGAACCTCTGCGTCTTCGAGCGACTCGTCCGCGATCCCCTCGGCGCTAACCGGAATGAGCCGCGCACCCGGGGCGGCTTCGAGGATCCTCTCGCTCATCGACCCGAATGCGTCGCGGCCGGTGAGAACCGGGCTCATGGCGATCGCAGACGGCGAGCCGCCCGGTCCATGCCCCGGGCCTGCGGTTGCGGGAGTCTCAGCGTTCATGTGAGTCCCCGATGCTGGCCGGCGCCGCTCGGAAACCGGCCATGACTCTTGCCAGCCAGAGTGACGGAAGATCTATCTCCTCCGGCGTCGGCAGAGTCTCAGGGCCGAGCCAGAGCAAGCGCAACGCCCCAGCTCCCCGAGCCCTGGCGATGGCGGCGACGAACTCCTCTCCCATACGGTATTGCTCCATCTTGAGGTCCATTCCGGTGAGCCGCATCATCGCCCGCTCGAAGCCTGTCCGCTGCTCGCGACGTGCATGAAAGCGAGCGCTGATGCGCTCGACATCCGGGACCAGATTGCGACCGACCTCGTCCATGATGTAGTCCCCGAAGCCCTCGAGCAGGCTCATCACGGCCTGAATCTCGCGAAACTCGCGACGCTGATCCGCCGTCATGAGCCCCTCCATCCAGTTCTCGCCCGAGCTTGCGCCCCGCAGGGCGCGGCCCAGATGGCCGAGGGCATCGCGGCTCATGGTAGACATGCCGTTTGAAAGTGAGACGAGCTGCCGTTCCAGCCGGCCGGCAAGATACGGCCGAAGCCACGGATGGGCCTCGAACTCGTAGGCGTGCGTCGTCTCGTGGAGAGCTATCCAGGTCCGAAATGGATTGAGTGGCACCTGCAGGGTGGCGGCCGTCCGCCGGATGTTCTCGTCGACGAAAAGAAGCCGGCCCGGCGCCGATTCGGCCGAGAGCAGCGCGAGATCGTACTGGCCAAGCACGCGCTGTCCCAGGAAGCTCAGCAGGTACCCGAACTGCCGCGTGGTGACCATGCGATTGGCGATCGCCATCGTCGCCTTGACCAGGCCCGAGCCGGGCGGAAGGACCTGGTCCAGGAGGTCGCCCTCCACCTTGCCCATCAGGGCGGCGAACGTGGCCACGTTGGCATGGACCCATGTCGCGCGATCGACGACGCCGCTCCGCTCGACCACCCCTGGCAGCTCCGCGTCGACGGCGCGGCTCAGGGCGGGCACGATCTCCGCCATCGCCGCCGCGTAGATCGGGGCGGCACGTCGCAACTCGACCGGGTCGAGGGACCCCGGCGCATTCCGAAGGCGCCTCGCGGCCAGGCGCTCCGCCGCCTTCCAGTCGATGAGGCCGCGACGGGCAGACTGCTCGGCGCGGCGCCCAAGAACGGTCACGGTAGCGCCGACGACTGCTCCGGCGAGGAACCCGGCCTGAAGAAACGAGTCGCGCGCCCAACCGGGCCGGCCGGCGCGACGCGGTGCGGCTGTCCGGTCGCCGCGCCCATCGGTCGCGGGCTCGCCGCTCACGCGAGCCCGGCTTCCAGATTCACGGCCTCGATGTCGGGAAACTCCTCGCCGAACATCCTCTCTGCCACAGCCCTGAACGCTGCCACGTCGCCTGTGGTCAGCTGGCGGTGAGTCGGCGCCTCCGCTGTCTCCTCCGGCGGCTCGTGACCGGCAATGCCCGCGTCGGCGGCCGTACGTCGCGTGGTGCCAGGAGCCTCGAGCGCATTCACTGACAGCAGCTCTGCCAGGGACGAGGCCGTAGCCGTGGCCGAGTCGACTATCGCCACTCCATCCCCGACGCAAGCGCGCAGGACGCTCGCCAGCAGCGGATAGTGGGTGCACCCGAGCAGCAACGTGTCGATCTTCGCCGACGGCGGCAGCGCGAAGATGAAGTCGCCGTCCTCGTTCCGCTCGCCGAGCAACGGGGCCACGGCCTCCCGGACAGCCGCCTCCACCTCGGGGCCGGCCAGACGGCCGGCCTCCACGAGCGGTACGAGTCCCGGCGTGGCGTGCTCGTACACCTCGATGGCCGGGTTCTCGTCCTTGATGGCGTTGAAGTAGGCCCGCGACCGCACCGTCGCCGGCGTTGCGATGACGCCGACGCGCCGGTTTCGCGTGGCCAGCGCCGCGGCCGCCGCCCCGGGCCGAACCACGCCCAGCACCGGAAGGTCGTACCGGCGTCGGAAATCGCCGAGAGCGACCGAGGTCGATGTGTTGCAGGCCACGACCAGCGCCTTCACCTCGCGGCGAACGAGGGCATCGAGGGCCTGAACGCTGAATCGCCGAACCTCGTCGTCGGTTCGAACGCCGTAGGGAGCGCGAGCGTTGTCGCCAAGGTATACGGTCGACTCGAACGGAAGACGGCGCAGGATCTCGCGCAGGACGGTCAGACCGCCGACACCCGAGTCGAATATTCCAATGGGACGCAGATCGGACACGGCCTCAGTGTCTCACCGGGGCATCTGCAGTGCGACCCAGAAGCGTCTCCGCCGTGCGTCGAATGTCTCTGCTGACGGCTGCGTCCGGGCTGGACACAACGAATGGCATGCCCTCGTTGTTGGCCTGGACAACCAGGCGGCCGTCGGAAACGACCTCGAAATCCGGCCTACGGCCCAGGGCCTTGGCCAGCTCGTCACGGCCGATGCCGCCACTCGAGTCGGCTCGATTGACCAGATACCTCAGTTTCTCGGGGCCGTAGCCGATCGACCCAAAGACCTCGGAAACGGCGACGGTATTGTGAATCGTCGTCGAGTCGTACGTGACGATCGAGAGGATCACGTCGGAGGCATCGAGCAGGGCCAGTGTTACCTCCGAGAGAGTGGTCGGCGTGTCGATGACTATCGCCTCGTAGAGGCGACGCAGCAGCGAGACCGTCTTCTCGACGTCGCGCACCGTGACCATTTCGGCCATCTCCACGCGAGGCGGCGCCAGCAGGATGTCGACGCCCGCCGGGTCGCGCCACAGCACATCGCGCAGGTCGGACTCCTGCACCCTGTCTGTGGGTAAGTCCAGAATCGAAGGGACGTCGCTCGGGACCTTCAGCAATGAGCGAAGGTCACCATATTGAAGACTCCCGTCCACGAGCGCCGTTGCCACGCTCAACTGGCTCAGAGCCACGGCCAGGTTGAACGCGATCGTCGTCTTGCCGACACCACCCTTTGGAGAGAACACGGCTACGACCCGGCACGCGCTCGACGTCCTGGCCTGGCGATCTGCTAGAACGTGGCTGAAGGTGTTGACCAGCTCGAAGCCGCTGAACGGCAGAGTCAGGACCGCGTCGATGCCACGGTCGGGGTCGCGGACGAGCGGATGCTGCGGCACGGTAAGCACCACAACCGGGACATCGAGGCCCGACCCTCGCAGCTTCTCGATCAGCTCGGGCCCCTTGACCTTGCCCTGCAGCAGCTGGTCGATCATCACGACATCCGGCCGAAGCTGCCCGACCGCCTCCACCACCTTCGAGCCGTCGCTCAGGACTTCGAGCAGCTGCACCTGTGACTGCACGCCCAGGAGGTTCCGAACGTGTTGGCCTACCTGCGGCACATCTTCCGCGACCAATAGCCGAATGGAGCTGGGTTTAGCCACAGTGCGACTATATCAAGCTGGCGGAGCGGGTCTCCCCCGCATCCGCGCCACCAGAACCGCTCTCTCGTCATGAGGGCCCACCGGATTGAGGTTGTAATCGCCGGCGACGACCTCCACCTCGAGCCCTGCCGACTCGGCCATCGACCGCAGATCGTCGGCGTTGACCAGTCTCAGCCGGTCTTCGCGAACCCAACGGCGAGGCTCGCCGCCCTGGGCAGCCTCTTCGTAGATCGCGGTCAGATGGATGTGCCCGGTCGCGGGCTCGTGCTGCGCCGCAGCGGTCTTGGTCACGAGCAGCCCGGTTTCCAGATCGTCGCGTACGTACTCCAGTCCGACCCGGCCGTCATAGCGGGCCAGTTCGTCCGCGCTGGGCAACCACATGTCGACCACGGCGATTCCGCCGGGCTCCAGGTGCCGGGCCATCGCCTCGAGCGCGGCTTCCTGTGCGTCGCGCGTCTCCAGCAACAGGATCGAGTTCAGGGCCAGAATCGCGAGTCGGAACCTGGCGCCGCCGGGCAGGTTCAACCCGACGATATCGGCCTCGACGCGCTCGAGCCTGGCAGGGACCTCGGGCCCGGCTTGCGCGGCCGCCTTCTCTGCCCGGGCAAGCATCGCTGGATCGATATCGACGGCGGTGACCTCGTAGCCCGCTTTCGCGAGCGGGACAGCCACTCGCCCGGACCCGGCTGCGATCTCAAGGATCGGGCCGCCGGTCCGAGACGCGAGGGCCAGGTACAGATCGATGTCGCCCGGATCGTCGAGCAGGTCGAGGTCGTATAGCCGGGCCAGCGCCGCGGCAGTCTTCGGATCGCGTCGGAGCATGGCCATCCGGCTAAGCCTGACATAACTCGTTGTCGAGAGTCCGATCATTTGCGCGGACTCTCGCGGGGAGACCTGGCAGCAGCCTATCCGGCAGATGACCGTTGGCGCCTGGCCCAGTGGCCGCGCGAAGCGTCGCCGATCGGGGACCGGCTGACGGCCACTTGAACGCCAAACGCGGTCGACCAGTAGGCTGTCGGCGAACCGCCGCACGGGGCGTGGTCTTGACGGCAACCGATGGAAGGGGTCCGAGCTTGTCGGGATTTCGACGGATCCATACCGCTGCATGGATTGAGCATTTCACCCGGCGAGGTTACTCGGACGTAAGGCCGCTAGGGTCCGGAGCAGAAGGTGCAATCTACCGTCTCGGCAACGGGACAGTGGCGAAGGTGTGGGGCGGCCGTCGCGAAGCAGAGCTCGTCCGGATGCAGGGGTTCTACGCGGATGTCGCCCGTGCCGGATTGCCGTTCGCCACTCCGGTGATTCTGGGGGTCGAGGAAGTCGACGGCGTTGCCGTGACGTTCGAGCAGGAGTTGCACGGCGAGCCGCTGCAGAAGCGGCTGGCGTTTGAGGACGCCCAGCTGGATCCTGCCACCGTGAATTGCGTCGTTGAAGTGCTCCGGGCGCTGGCCACCGTGCCTGGCACCGACACGATGCGAGAGATGCCAGTGCTGGATGAGGAGCGCCCGTTCTGGGCGGGCACGCACGACTTCCGCACTGCCCTAGTCGCGCTATTGGAGCGCCGCGTGGCACGTTTCGGCGGCGTGCTGCGTAGCCACATGCCGGACTTCGACCGCCGCTACATGGGGATCCTGGAGAAGCTGGACGGACTCGATAACGTGCCGACTGCGGTCATCCATGGAGACCTCTTCGGCGAGAACATCCTGGTGGACGAGAAACTCCGGCCAGTGTCGGTACTCGACTTCGGATTCCTGTCCACGGCAGGCGATCCCCGGCTGGACGCGAGCATCGCCGCTGTGATCATGAACATGTACGGTCCGCACGCCGCGGCGATCGCTGCTGCGGTCACCGATCGCTTCGCCGCCGAACTCGGATACGCCGTCGAGGCGATGTTGGTCTACGGTGCCGCATACGCCGTGGCGACCAGCAACGCGTTCACGCCGGACGGCAGCGACGGCCACTTTCGGTGGTGCGTCGCGCAACTCACCCAGGCGAGGCTGACCGCGGTATTGGATCTCTGACTGGCTCATCGCCATGTGCGAGGCGAACCCGTCCAGCCGCTCGACCGTTCCCGAACAGCCGCCTATCGCTCCATGGAGAGTGTGATCTCGGCCAGCAAGACCAGGACCACGACGAAGACGGCGATCGGCAGGCTCAACACGGCCTGGATTCGCAGCGCGACGAAAAGCGCGATGACCGCGGCGACCCACGTGCCTCTGCGAATCGCCCGGCCCCAATCGCCAAGGAGCGCGATACGGCGATGACGCGCGAACGGCACCAGCCAGCAGAGAGGCACCGCCGTCAGCCCGCAGGCCACTCCTATCAGCCCGGCACCAACCAGACCGGCCATCGCATTCTCACGCGGGTACGTCGTCGTCACGGTCTGCGCCACGGCAAGCCAGGCGATCAGCGCCGCGCCTACGAAGAAGCAGTTGCCCAGCCGATCTCTGGCGTCCATCACTCAGGCCAGTCTACCGACCGGACCGGGCGGCAGACAGGCCGAGCGCGGACTCGAGGTCAAGGACCGAGTCGATCGTCAGATCCGGCCGTGCGTCTGGAGCCGGCGGAGCCACCGGCAGATACGAGTCCTCGGGCTTCCGCCTGACCCAGGCCGCTCTCCAGCCGACTGCGTGGGCCCCCATGACGTCTGCGCCGATGTCGTCACCGACGTGGAGTATCTGAGGCCCGCAGGCTACGCCCAATATCCTCGCCGCGATGTCGAAGATCTCCGGTCGGGGCTTGATGACGCCGACCCGGTGCGACACCACGACCGCCGACAGATGTGGAAGCCAGCCGGCGGCCTCGACGAAACGATCGACGGCGAGAGCGAGAGGCCAGTTGGACACGATGGCCAGGCGGTGGGAGCGGGCCAGTCGCCCGAGCATCGGACCGATCTCCGGCGGGATCGGGGTGTTGCCCGCAAAGTTGTCGGCATAGGCCTCCAGGATGGCCTCGATTTCGCGCGGCTCCGAGTATGCCTTCAGAGCGGCGTCGTCCCAACGGGCTCCGTTGGACGGCACCGGCCGGCCCCGCATTCTGGCCAGCACGCGGAGGAGGCGAACGTCCATGTCGGCCTCCCGGCCCTCCGGAACTTCCTCGTCGAACTGACGGCGACGCTCGTCGCCCCAAACGTCGACGAAGTCATCGACCGAACAGCCGACCAGCTTGGCCGCCAGCTTGGCGGTCAGGTGCAGCACCCTGGCCATCGATCCTGCCGGGAACGGCACCAGAGTGTCACCGAAGTCGAAGGTTATCGCCTCGACGCCATCCATCACTTAGCCACGCTCGCAGGGCAGATGTCGCGGAAGGCGCAGTAGCCGCACGCGATGTAATCCGGAGTGGCTTCGAATCGGCGGGCGCGGATGCCGCGGGCCGCCCGACGAACTGACTCACGAGCCTTCTGGAGCCGCTTCTCGTCCACGTCGACTCGTCCCACCAGGCCCGACTCCAGGAACCACAGCTGCAGAGCCGCCGGCAAGCGGCCAGTCTCAGCCTCCCAGGCCATCGCATAGATCTGCAATTGGAGCGACTCGCGGGCACGCTCGCGAGCTCGAGCCGGGTCGCGAACGTCGCTCGACTTGTAGTCAGTGATAGTTACGCGCTCCGGATACAGACCCGGCAGCGCCGGCGTGACGGTGTCGGACCCTGGTCCCTCCCCCGCTCCATCGTCGGGGGCCGGGGCGGCCGGCAAACGCTCGATGTCGACGCGGTCTATGCGGCCACGAATGCGATCGCCGTCCAGGGTGAAGCTGAACTCGTGTTCGACATAGGCCGGCACGGGCGCCCCGGGCTGCAGCTGTCCCTCCCTGAATCGGAGCAGCGCGGCCCGCCCCGCTGCCAGGCGCGCCTCCTCATGCTCGCGCGTAAGAAATCCCTCATTCGACCAGGCCCGATCGAACGCCGCCAGCAGCTCGTCCTCTGTCATGACGGCCCCGCGCGCCGCGCGGCGGTGGAACTCCTGGACGGCCTGGTGCAGAGCGGAGCCGTACACGATGGAGTGGTGCGGCGCAATCGGCACGCGGAGAACGTGCACGTACTTGTACTTGAGCGGGCAAGTCAGGTAATCGTCCACCTGGTAGAAACTGAGCGAAAGCGGCCCCTCGCCTGGCTGGCGCCCGGGTTCGACCGGTTCGGCCACCGGCTCAAACGCAGCCAGCCGTTCGAGAGGAGAGTGGGCCGCAGCGTCGGCAGCGGCACCGGTGGCCGCCGTTGCGGGCAGGTCGAGCGCTTCCAGCACGAACTGCGACACACGGCGGGTCCGCCGCCCACCGTAGTCGGCGGCGTGAGAGAGCACCAACTCATCACGAGCCCGGGTCATACCGACATAGAACAGCCGACGTTCTTCCTGGAGGTGAGCGTCACCCTCTGGCAGGACTTCCTTTACTAGCTCAGTAGGGAGACGGAGCGGCTCGCGCCGGGTCCGGGCCGGGAAGCGGCCATCGACCAGGCCCGTCATGAAGACCACCGGGAACTCCAGGCCCTTTGCCTTGTGAACCGTCAACACCGCGACGGCCTCGGCCTCCGGATCGACCTCGGCCGTCGCCGGATCGTCGCCCGCATCGATCAGCGTCTGAAGATGCCGCGCCACGAAAACCACGCGATCGTCCGGCAGCAGATCGGACTGGGCTCGAATGATTTCGAAGAAGCGGGCGACGTTCTGGAGGGCCTCTTCGGCCGCCACCGAATCCGTGGATGCCAGCCTCGAGAGCAAGCCGCTGTCCCGCAGGAATCGGTACAGGACTTCTCCGGCCGGGCGCTCGTGCGCGAGCTCGGTATAGCGCCGCAGGTCGGCGACGAGCCGCTCCAACTTGGCGCGAGTGTCGGGGGTCAGCCGCAGCAGACCGGGCTGTCGCGTCAGCTCGTCGAAGACCTCCCACAGCGAGCGGTTTCGACGACGCGCGCTGTTGACCAGGGCCGTGAGATCGGGCCCGCCCAGGCCGTACACGTCGGATGCTGCCAGCGCGTAGACATCGACGCTGCCGGAAAGGTCCGCGACCGCCCGCAGGAAGGCCAGCAGGAGCCGGATCTCCGGCCGTGCGTACAAACCCGAGGTGCCGGAGAAGCGCCACGGCACTCCGGCGAGGTTAAGGCTCCGCAGAATCGGATCCGCATCCGCGTTCGCCCGAACCAGGACGGCGAAGTCCCGCGGCGCCGCCCCGGCTGCAACCCGCGCGGCTATTTCGCGCGCCACGCCGTCCGCCTCTTCGGAACCCGTGGCGAACACAAGATGCCGAACCGGCCTCTGGGCGCTCCGGCGTTCGGGGACGAGCCGCTTGTCGATCCCGTTGCGAACCTCGAGGCGGTCCGGGTCGTTGAATCGGATGAGGCGGTAGCTCGCATCGAGGAGCGGCGCCCCCGAGCGGTAGTTGCGGCGCAGCACGATCTGGCGGACGCGACGATGCCGCCGCTTGAACTCCAGGATGTTGCTGATGGCCGCGCCGCGGAACTTGTAGATGGATTGATCGTCGTCGCCAACGACGGTTACGTTCCCGTGCGGAGCGGCAAGGAGTTCCACCAGCTCCGCCTGAGCCCGGTTCGTGTCCTGGAACTCGTCCACAAGGATGTAGCGGTAGCGGCGCTGAAGCTCCAACCGAGCGGCCGGCGACTCGCGCAGCAGCCGTAAGGCCAGACTGACCTGGTCGCCGAAGTCGATCAGGCCGGCCTCACGCAGCAGCTTCTGATACTGCTCGTATGCTCGAGCGAGCTCAGTCTGGCGGCGAGCATCCTCCGCGAGTGCGGCAGTGTCGTCGGCATCGAACCCAACGCCAGTTCCGGCACCAGTCGGGCGTTCGGCACACTGCGCCTGCAACTCGGCCGCAAAGTCGACGTAGGCACCCGGGCTCACGTCCTCGTCCTTGCATCGGCTGAAGAGCGTCGCAAGCGCCCCGAGGAAACGCGTCGGATCGCCCAGCGGCCGATACTCCTCCAGTTCGAACTCGAATAGCCGCTCTCGAAGGAAGATCACGACCTCCGGCCGCGACAGCACACGCAAGTCGGTGGGGAGGCCCAGCTCGAGCGCGAACTCACGGACAAGACGGTCACCAAAGGCGTGGAACGTGGAGATGGCCGCGTCCGTGTAGCCGTACGGGACCAGCTGGTCGACTCGGACTTGCATCTCGTCCGCGGCTTTGTCCGTGAAGGTGAGGGCCAGGATCTCCGACGGGCGGGCCCTGCGGGTTGCGATCAACCACGCAATTCGGCGAGTGATTACCTGCGTCTTGCCCGTGCCTGCGCCGGCCACGACGAGCAACGGACCGTCGCCGTGGCACACGGCGCGCCGTTGCTCTGGATTCAGCCCTTCTATGAGTGAGTCGACGCCATCACCCGCCCCGGCTGGCTGCGGGTCCTCGTTCGGCTGCGCCCTCCAGACAGGTATCTGCTCCAGCGGCAGCGGTTCATGTGTCGATGCCCTGCGGCCCTGACGCGTCATCTGGCGAGACTCGTCGGCGGCAGTGACATCTCACGTGTCACGGCACGGGGTGGGCAGATCCGTCTGCTGCATCCCCTGTTCGAGGCCTAACGGCTCCCAGGCTTGCGGCCGACACGTTCGGCATCGACCTCGACAGGCTCTGCGGCCGGCAAGTCTTTCGGCTTCTCCTGGCCCTTCGCACGGTCGCTGGTCGGGCGCTTGGCAGTCTCGTGGACGAGACCAGCGGGAACTGGCGGTGCGGCCTTCGGGGCCTGGGCCGAACCCCCATTAACGGCGGCTGCCGGAGCCGAAACGTCACGGGTCCTGGCAGCCGGCGCAACCGCCGCAGGAGCGTCTTTCGGCGCGGCGGGAACCGCGCTCGGCGCCGGCGCCGCCCTGCCCGCGGCTGCAGATCGCGCCGGCGTAGCCGGCCGCATCGGCCGCCTGGACCGAGCTTCGTCAATCGCCTCCTGCTCCTCGGTGGACAGCGTGGTATCTGCCTTGCCACCGACCACGGCTTTGGCGTAGATGCGAGTGCCGGTTCGCGAGTGAAGGCTGCTGATTACGAACCCGTCATCGGACTCGTCCAGCAAGGCCAGAACGAAGCTCTGGTTTCCACCCGTGTCGGGGAACGGATTGAATCTGATCAGCCCCTGCCGCGAGAAGTGGTGGCGAGCCGAACTCTCGAGGATCGTCGTCCGACCCGTTAGCTCGTCCAGGTCGCGCCCGACCTGATGGACCTTCTCCAGGTGCTGGCCCAGAACCGCCTCCAGATCGCCTCCGTCGGCGCCGCCGGTGAGTTGATTGATACGCCGCTTGAGTCCGCTCAATTGCAGCGACTGCAGCATGACGATCGCCAGCAGGCACAAGCCAGCCAGGACCAACGCAATGGCGGCCGCGTTGTTGGAAAAGAAGTCGACCACAGGTACCTCCGCTCGATCGCCTCCGAGTCTACCAGCCGCGGGCGCACGGGTGCTCTGGATGCGGCGCCAACAGCGCCGACGCGACTCCCACGAGAAGGCGGCCCCGCCGAGAAAGGGACTCCGACGAGGCGAACCGGGATGTTATCCTCCGCGCGAGCGAAACGAGACAGTGACCAATCTGCGGGGCTCGCCCCGCGTCGCCCACGCTGGAGTCAACGGAGGCCCCTCACACAAGATGGCCAAGCGAAACCGCGGATCGAACCGTCCCGGCCAACGGCGTCCCGATAGGCACGGTTCCGCCAGACCCCAGTCACAGCCCACGCCTCGCGCCGGGGGCAGTCTCTCGGCGGCCGAGGAAGCTCGAGCGGCCGAGATCGAGTCCCAGATCGTCGCTCAGGAACGCGCCTCCGAAGCCGGCCGAGCTCGGACGCGAGAACGCACTCGAGCCAGCGAAACCGCGCGGCCTGGCCGAGCCGGCGGCCAGGGCTTGCTGGCTGCTCGGGCGGCTGAGGAATACGCCTACGTGGTTCGGGACGTGCGCCGGATCCTGGTCGTCGGCGGGACGGTTGCCGCAGTTCTCGCCGTCCTCTATGTCCTGATCGACGTGGCCCACGTCGTCACGATCAGCTAGCGCCGCGCCGCCCCCAACGGCGAAAGAAACCTCAACCGTCTCGATTTGGTCTGTCCAGAACCCGTCTCACGGCGTCGCGCAGTTCCTTTGGCGTGAACGGCTTGGCCGGGACCGCACCTTTGGCGGCCGCACTCGTCAGCTCGTCTTCGCGATCCCGAGGATAGCCGGACATGAAGAACGTCCGCGGCGCGCGACCCCCTTTCCGCCAGGGGTGTGATGTTATTCGCGTAATTGCAGCTGTCGGGAAACCGGCCAGCCTGTAGCATCGAGTTCATGGCACCGCGCCGAGTCAATTCCACGCCAGCCGGCGACTCCGGCGTTCAGCAGTCCGCGTTCGTGCCCCCGCGTGGTCGGCAGCCCCTGGCAGCCCGTATGCGTCCCCGAACGATCGACGAAGTTGTCGGTCACGAACGGCTGATCGGCGAACGTGGGACGCTCCGCCGGGCGCTTGAGGGCGGCCATCTCGGCTCACTCCTCCTCTGGGGACCGCCTGGCAACGGCAAGACGAGCCTGGCCCGGGTCCTGGCCGACGCTGCACACGCACGGATGGTCACCATCTCCGCGGTCATGAGCGGCGTCGCGGAGGTTCGCGCTCTGATCGTCCAGGCCCGCGAGCGGCTGGCCCTCAACGGCCAGCAGACGATCCTGTTCATCGACGAGATCCATCGTTTCAACAAGGCCCAGCAGGACGCCCTGCTCCCGCACGTCGAGGATGGGACGGTCACCCTCGTCGGAGCGACTACTGAGAACCCCTACTTCGAGGTCAACTCGGCTCTTCTGTCACGGCTTCGGGTGTATCGCCTTGAGCCACTCACAGATGAGCAGGTTGCGACGGTCGTCCGGCGCGCCCTCACCGATCCGGATCGCGGTCTGGCCGGCGACCTGGGGCCGGCCGGCGGAGTTGCCCTTGCCGACGAGGCGTTCAACCTCCTCGTCGAGCTATCCGCCGGGGACGCCCGACAAGCACTCAACGTTCTCGAGGGCGCCGTCTCGATTGCCGATTCGGACAAGATCCGCGACACCGAAGGGCACGTCGCACCGCGCGTCGAAGACGTCGAAGCCGCGGCCCAGCAGCGGGCCCTGGCCTACGACCGCGCCGGCGACGGCCACTACGACACGGTCAGCGCCTTCATCAAGAGCATTCGCGGCAATGATCCGGACGCCGCCCTGTACTGGCTGGCGTCGATGATCGCGGCCGGCGAGGACCCTAGGTTCATCGCCCGAAGGCTGATCATTCTGGCTTCTGAGGACGTAGGTCTGGCGGATCCTCGCGCGCTGGCAACGGCCGTAGCCGCCGCTCAGGCTCTCGAGTGGGTCGGCTTGCCCGAGGCCCAATACGCCCTGGCCCAGGCCACGGTCCTGCTCGCGGTCACGACGAAGAGCAACGCCGTAGGCCGGGGCTACTTCGCCGCCATGGCAGACGTACTCGGCAAGGGCTCGCTGCCTGTCCCCGCCCACCTGAGATCGAGCGGCTTCGGTCGCCGCGATTATCGATACCCCCACGACTTCGAGGGCGACGACATAGATCAGCAGTACCTGCCCGATTCCCTGACGGGCAGCCGCTACTACTTCCCGGGCGACCAGGGCGCCGAGGTCAAGATCGGCGAGAGACTCGAGCGTCTCGCGACCGCCCGCAGAACGATCACTCGCCGCAAGACTCCCGTCGAGGGCCAGCCACACGCCGACCCTATGGCCACAGGCTCGGAAGGGATGCGCCGGCGGCAGCAGAGCCTCCGCGATCTCGCCGACGAGGAGCGTCGCGACGCCGGGGAGTGACCGCCGCGAGAACCCCCACTACGCCACGGGTCCTGGGCCTCCCAGCCTTACTCAACCGGGTTATTGCGGCAGCCTCAGGTCGGTTGCAGCGTTCACATGGAAGTTACGAGGCGTCGGGCAGACCTCTCCCGAGCTGGCGAATCTGCATTGCCGTCGCTGAGCCGCCCGGTACGGATCCAACCAGACCGACCAATACTCAGTTGCGTCTCCAGGTCTGCATAGGGAATGCCATGTCACGAGCGCACGCTGTCGCGCCCATCGTCGGCGTAGAGGCACCATTTCGGGGACCTGTGAAGGTCGTGCGGCCTGCCGTCCCATGAGCCGCACGCCGCCTCAGGGAGCCGACCACCTCGTGCTATCTCGAGCGAGCCATGCTCGCCGGGCAGTCGCCGGCGATCACCGACCCCACCTACGAGTCGGCCGGGTGCGACTCCGGCAGGGTCGACGCCGACCGCGGCTCGCTGCGTGTCGTCGGAAATGAGCGGGGAAACGTGATCGAAGCCAAGGATCGCCTGCCGGCCTGATCCCCGCGCCGCCGTCCGATGGATCTAGGGCTCCAGATCGAGGCCGCGGACGTGCTTGGGCCGGAATATCGCGATCGGAGGACGGTCGAACGCGGCCACCCGAGTCACTCCAAGTCGCTCGGCGGTAGCCACCAGAACCGCGTCCGTCAGCCGCGGCCGGTACTCGGTAGTCTCGCGCATCAGTTCCGTGGCGCGGAGGAGATCGGCCGTCGTCGGCCCAACCACCTTGACGGCGCCGCTGCCGATCGAACTGAGGAGCGCGAAGGTTGCGCCCAGACCCAGCTCCCTCTGGAGCAGCAGGTCGAGCTCGGCCAGGGTGAGAGCCCCAATCATCAACGGTTCGTCGACCCGACCGAACCAGGCGACGGCGGCGCGGTGGTTCAGATCGGACTGATCGGCAGCCGCGAGAACGGCGCTGGAGTCGAGAAGGATCGCCACCTGTCAGACCTCGTCGGGTCCGGGTCGAAGTCCGGCCTCACGGCGCGCAATCAACCGGCCGTCGAGCGACAGCCTTCCGTGTTCGCTGCGGCCGACCGCCAAGAACGGCAGGTCCGGCACGGCGTCGTGAGCCTCGAGGTACGACTGCACTGCGGCAGTCAGGACCGCGGTCTTGGTCATGGCGCTCCGAGCCGCAAAGCGATCGAGCCTGTCCAGCAGATCCGAGTCGATCAGAATGGTCGTCCGCTTCTGCATATGCCGTCATATATACCACACCCGTAGGGCCTGGGCGAGTCGTTACTATTCCTCGACATCCCAATACGCAGAGAGGTGGCCGCCGTGAATCGCTTCGAGCCCAACCTTCGAATACCAGGTCCTACCTCGCTCCCGGACGCCGTCCGCGAGGCCGGGGCCCGCCAGATGGTCAACCATCGTGGGCCCGAGTTCGCAGTCCTGCAGAACCGGGTTATCGATCGGCTGAAGGCCTTCTACAAGACTCAGAACGACGTTCTGATCGTGACCGCGGCCGGGACTGGAGGTCTCGAGTCGGCCATCGTCAGCTTCCTCTCGCCTGGCGACAAGATCCTGGCGGTGACGATCGGCGCCTTCGGAGATCGCTTCGCTAAGATCGCCACCGTCTACGGTGCCGACGTGACCAAACTCGCCTTCGAGTGGGGCAAGGCCGCCGATCCGGCGAAGGCTCGGGACGCCCTTCGAGCCGGCGGACCGTGGAAGGCTGTCCTGTTGACCCAGAACGAAACCTCCACGGCCATTACCAATCCGATCGAGGAGCTGGCGAAGATCGTCAGGGAAGTGGCCCCCGAGGCTTTGATCCTCGTCGACGCGATATCCGGCCTCGGTGCGGTTCCGTTCGAGACCGATGCCTGGGGCCTGGACGTGGTCGTCAGCGGCTCGCAGAAGGCATGGATGGTCGCCCCCGGACTCAGCTTCGTCTCGGTTTCGCCGCGGGCGTGGAAAGCTGCCGCCGTGGCCAGGATGCCGAAGTTCTACTTCGATCTGGCCGCGCACAAGACCAGCGCCGAGTCGGGTCAGACCCCCTGGACACCGGCCGTGGCCGTCATGTTCCAGCTCGACGTCGCCCTCGAGATGATGGAGCAGGAAGGCCTCGAGGAGATCTGGAAGCGCCACGCAGCCGTGGGTGCCGCGGTTCGAGCGGGCCTCACGGCGCTGGGATTCAAGCTCCTGGCGGATTCGGCGTTCGCCTCCGACACGGTGACGGGCGCCTGGATCCCGGAGGACCTCGACTGGAAGGCCTTCAACGGAAAGCTTCGCAAGCTCGGCCTCATCGTGGCCGGCGGGCAGGGCAACCTGAAGGGCAAGATCTTCCGGATAGGACACCTGGGCCACGTCACCGTCCCGGCTATCCTCAACGCAATGGCCGTCCTAGAGCAAACGCTCATCGAGCTCGGGCGGCCGGTCACTCCCGGCGCAGCCGTCGAGGCTGCTCAGGTGGCAGCTCTGAAGTCGCTCGGCCTGGCCAAGTAAAGGAGCTGGACGTGAAGATCCTCGTTGCCGAGCCCCTGGCCAAGCAGGGTCTCGAGATCCTCCGGGCCCATCATGAGGTGGACGAGAAGATCGGCTTATCACCGGAAGAGCTGGCCGCGATCATCGGCGACTACGACGCGCTGCTCGTCCGCAGCCAGGTCAAGGTCACAGCCGAGATCCTCGCCCACGCCAATCGTCTGGTCGTCATCGGCCGAGCCGGCGTGGGGGTTGACAACGTCGACCTCGAGGCCGCCACAAAGGCCGGCATCGTGGTCGTCAACGCCCCGACCGGCAATACCGTCTCCGCCGCGGAGCAGACGATCGCCCTGATGCTGGCGCTCGCCCGAAAGACGGCCGCGGCGGATTCTTCGATGCGCAAGGGGGAGTGGAAGCGCAGCAACTTCACCGGCGTCGAGCTGCGCGGCCGCACCCTCGGTATCGTGGGCCTGGGCAAGATCGGCCAGGCCGTGGCCGATCGGGCCCGAGGGCTCGAGATGACCGTCATCGGCTACGACCCATTCGTTACCGCCGAACAGGCCGCCCTGCACGGCATTGCCCTGGTCGAGCTGGACGCCATCATCGAGAAGTCGGACGTCATCACCGTCCACGTCCCGCTGAACAAGGCGACCCGCGGCATCATCAACGCCGAAAACATAGGCAAGCTCAAGCCCGGCGTCATGCTCGTCAACGTCGCCAGGGGCGGCGTCTACGACGAGGCGGTCGTAGCCGCGGCTCTGGTCGACGGCAAGATCGCCGGCGCCGCATTCGACGTGTACGAGAAGGAACCGCCGGTCGACTCGCCATTGCTGACGGCGCCCAACACTGTTCTGACGCCGCACCTGGGCGCACTCACCGCCGAGGCCCAGCTGCGCGTCGCCGAGGAGGCCTGCGAGCAGGTCATCGACGTCCTCGCCGGACGCTCGGCGCGCTATGCGGTCAACGCCCCGCTCCTCACTCCCGAAACCTCGCGGGCCATCGCCCCGTACCTGCCACTGACCGAGATCCTCGGCCGCTTTGCCGCCCAGTACATGCGCGGCGGGGTGAGGGCTTTGACGATCGACGTCGCCGGAGACCTGGCCGATCACGACGCCTCACAGCTCACGGCGGCCGCTCTGCGCGGCATCCTCGAGAACGCCACGAGCGAGAAGGTGAACCTCATCAACGCCGGGTTCCTCGCCAAGAACCGGGGCCTGACGGTGACCGAGCGCAAGACGAGCGACGCGGGCACGTTCGCATCGCTGGTGACCCTCACGGTCGAGGGCGACAACGGCACGGCCGTCGTAGCCGGCACGATCGCCAACGGCGAGCCTCGACTCGTCCGTATCGACGACAACTGGCTCGACATGGCGCCGGCCCCGCTGATGGTCGTCACCCGCCACCAGGACAAGCCCGGAACCATGGGCCGCATCGGCTTGATCCTTGGCGAGGCCGACGTCAACATCAGTTCCATGACTCTTTCGCGAACCGCGGCCCGCCAGGACGCCCTGATGCTCCTCGCCGTCGACGATGACGTGTCGGACGCGGTTGCCGCGGCAATCCGGAACCACCCGGCGGTTCTCGACGTGTGGGTCATCCGGGCCGCCCCGGAACGTTGAAGTCCACTTTGCGCGACCTGGAGCGGCTCCAAGCCGGGGAGAACCCGGTCTCCGGAGCCGCTCCGTTCATACCCCGCGGTCTCGACGGCGTCCTCGTCCTGCTGCGCCACGGGCAGACCCAGTTCATCGTCGAGAAACGCTTCCAAGGCGCGATGGAGGCGCCGCTGACAACCCTGGGCGAGCTGCAGGCGACCCTGGCGGGCCGCCGCCTGGCCGCCCCCACCGCCGACCCGGCGTTGCCCATCCCCGATTCCGCGCCGTTTGCCATCGTCCACTCCCCGTTGGGACGGGCACGGCGCAGCGCCGAAATCGCAGCGGAGGCGCTACGCCCCGCCGGCCGCTCCGGTCCCCCACTCCGCTCCGATGCCGGTTTCACCGAGATCGGCCAGGGCGGCTGGGAGGGCCTGACGGACGCGGAGATCACCGCCCGCTTCGGCGACTCGCTAGCCAACTGGCGACGCTGGCCCACCAGGTTCGCGGCTCCCGGCGGCGAGACACTCGAGCAGGTTGCCGCACGCGTCGAGGCATCGCTCTCGGCGCTCCTCGCCGACATGGCGGACGGGAGCGTCCCCGGGACCCTGGACCGCCACCAGGTCCTTGGATATGACGATGCCGCTCCGGATCGGCGTCGATGGTCGCTTATCGTCGCCCACGGCGGCGTCTTCAGGGTCGTGGTCTGCGTCCTGCTCGGCCTCCAACTCGAGCACTTCTGGAACTTCGACTTCGGCCTTGGGGCGATCACCGTCGTGGAAGTCCGAGCCGGCCGCGCGGCGCTGCGGGCTCTCAATCTGGACTCGCACCTCGGCGCGGAGGCGAATCCGGAGACCGCGGAGACGTCCGGGAGAGAGGCCAGCGGGGCACTCTAGCGCTTGCGACCGCGCCTGCGGAACTGAGGCCTGCGGAAGGCCAGCCTCAGCAGAGCCTGGCGGACGATCCGTTGCGCAGTTGCTAGGAACACCAGTCGCTCGGAACTGAGGGTCTGCCTTCCGTAGGTGACGTCGACCGTCGCATTAGCCACGATACCCAGGGATTCGCGCGCTCTGGGCACGACGTCGGCCAGCATTCCGGTGTACTCGTAGACCGTTTGAGTCGGCCGTGGCTTGTAACCGAGCCGGCTGGCCAGCCGGACCACGTTGCGGTAGACGGTGTCCGGGCCTTCCAAGCGCCTGGGCCGGCGTCGCCAGATCGTGAATAGCGCAAGCGCGAAGACCGCCGCGAGAACGCCGGGCACGAGCAGAGCGGTGGGGCCGTTATCGTTGTTCGTGGAGCCGGCTCCCTGGTCGGATCCGGGAGGGCGGCTTGGCCGGTTGGGGCCGGTCTGGTCGTCGGTGGCCGCCGCGGATGGCGTTGGAGTCGCGGTTACCGCGCTGCCGGGCACGAGTTGGGTCGGCTCACCCACGCCTCCTCCGGTGGGGTCGAACGGGATCCAGCCGTAGCCCGGGAAGAAGACCTCCACCCAGGCGTGCTTCTGCTGGCTCGTGACCTGCTCGATCAGCGTGTTCTGAGCCACGGCACCGGGCAGGTAGCCCTGCACATATCGCGCCGGATAGCCGTCCATCCGCATCAGCATCGTCATCGTGGTCGCGTACTGCTCGCAGAAGCCTTGCCGGACGAGGGCGAAGCAGTCGACCGTCGAGAGCCCCTGGCATTGGGTCATCAGCCCGCTGATGTCGGTGTTGTAGGTGAACACGTCGCTTCGCAGGTAGTCCTGGATGGCCTTGGCGACGTCGTACTCGTTGTCGAACGGGTTGCCGTTCGCGCGGGCCCAGTCGTCGATCTCCTTGAGCAGCGCCTTGCCCTCCGTTCCGACCTGGTCGGCGCCCTGCGTATACCTGGCGAGGAGTGCTGGCGGGTAGTCCGAGCCGGCATGGATGAGCCGCCATTCGGTCAGGCCCTGGCCGGTCGGATCGAGTTCCGGGACGTAGGACGAGATGGTGTAGTCGGCGGCCGTGGAGGCGTACCAGGCCACGTCGGCGCTCGACTCGTTGCCGACCACCGTCCGCTGCACCCCCGTGTTCACGGTGTCCGGTTCGTTGGCAACCACCAGGTGCCTAAGCGAGCTGTCCTGAACGTGGACGACGATGGTCACCTGGCTGCGACCGGGTGTGTCGGCGCCGACCAGATCCAGGGTCCCGCCGTCCAGGGTCCCGCCGGCGATGACGTTGTCCTGACGCGAGCCCGAGCCAATCGACCATCCCGTCCTCTGGAAGGTGTCGTACGAGATCACCCGCCAGTGGAACGATACGGAGCCGCTCGGGACACGGATGGTGAAGACGGGGCGGGTCGACTCGCGGAACGTCGAGCTGATGGGCGAGACCGACCCAAAGTCCGAGTTGGGCTGGTACCGGCTCGCGCCGCCGTTCGGCAGATAGCCGCTCATCCAGCTCAGCGTGTCCTGGAAGTTGGAGCCTATGTCCTTGAACGTGCTCGCGAGAGGTGCGGAGCTGGCCACCGTGGTGAGTACGAGCGATCCGGCCACGGCGAATGCTGCGAACAGAATGCCGCCCTGCAGGTGCGGCGCCTGGATGTCGCGGCCACGCCAGATGCGATGACGGAGCCAGCTCGATCGCTCGTCGGCGGCGTGGGCCAGCAACAGCAGCACCAGGGCCGCGGCGCTGAAGACAACCAGCGCCCCAAACTGGTCCTGAAGCGTCAACGCCATGTTGGCGATCAGGACGACCGCCAGCAGAAGCACGCCGTTGACCGACCGGTGGTAGCCGAAGATGTCGTAGGAGGCCGCCTGGGCGGTCCCCCAGACCAGAACCCCGAGGATCAGGCAGAAGTGGCCGACCTGAAGGGTCGACACCTGGTGGCGCCAGGTCAGATCCAGGTAGGCCTGCGTCACAGAGTTTGCGGTGGCCTGGAACCAGGTCGTCAGACCGGGGGTTGTGTTCGGAAGCGAGGCGCCGACCGCCTCGATGAGGATGAATGCCGCAATGGTGCACCCCAGAGCCTGGGCCAGCCATGCCGGCAGGTCGAGTCGCGCACTCAGGTAGCCCCACAGCGCCCCCGCGAGGGCCACCCAGATCAGGAAGCTCGTGAGCTCGTCCCGCCCGAGAATCCACCGGGCATCGGCGATTGACCAGGCCATGGTCCCGGTCAGTAGCAGAACCAGCGGCAGGCTGTACCAGCCCTCGTCGGGACGCATTCGGGCGCGGATCCGGCCGATCGATCCCGGCTCAACGAGGTCGGACACTTCGCCTCTGGACCGGTACACGTCTGGGCGACTCGTTGGAAGCCAGCTTGCATTTGCCATCGCTAGCTGCCCCCAAACGTCCAGAAGGCCGTCAGCGGTCGTGCTCTCACGCCAGCACCGACCCGAGGTTGTCTCCGGCGTGGACCTCGTAGGCCTTGATGTCGTACTCGGCCAGGGCGAGGCGCAGCGCGCGCTGCTGCGCGGCCGCGTCGCCATCCGCCTCGATCCTCCGACGCGCCGCAGCGGACAACTCGTAGGAGCCGGCGGCGACCGCCACCACGGCCGCGTTCACGCCCCGGACCCGAAGCGACGTGAGCGCCCTGACCCACTGCCGGTCCCGTGACGGAGTGACGACCAAGGCCGTCATCCCGCGCCGAAGCTTCGGCAGGCCAGCCAGCAAGACTTCCTCGAGGGGCGATTGACCGTCGCCCTCGACCGCCGCCAGGAGTTGCATGATCTTCTGGTGCTGCCTCGGGCCTCGGTCAGCCGGGATGGATACGAGCCTGTGGCCGCTCGTCGTCAGACCCACCGCCCGGTTCTCGACGATCGCATCGTGAGCGATGGAAGCCGCAACGCGGAGGGACTCCTCCACGGTCGAAATGTCACCCTCGCCCCTCTGCACTGTCGACTCGAGATCTACGAAAATCCAGACATCGGCGGTCTGCTCCAGGTCGAATTCCTTGACCTGGATCTCGCCCAGTCGCGCCGTGCTGCGCCAGTGGATCCGGTTGAAGCTGTCGCCGGGTGCGTACGGGCGAACCGTCGTAGCCAGAGGAGTCGTCTGTAGAGTCCGCTCGGGAGAGGAGTGAGTGCCCTCTAGGAAGGCGTTGGGGAGGCGCCAGCGGGGCAGTGGCACGACGCGCGGAAAGACCGTCACCACGGTTGGCCTCCCGACAGTCGCGGCAGCCTCGAAGAACCCGAACGGGTCGCCGGTCCTGACAACCATCGGCTCGATGTGGAAGGTCCCGCGTCGGGTCAGCGGCACAATGCCGACCCACGAACGCTGAGCCCAGGAACGCAGCCCCAGGGCCCGACCCGGCAGCGGCACTGGCAGATCCGTCGGGTTGTATATCTCGAGCCACGGCTTGGGCAGGCTACTGGCGTTGGAAATGCTGTACGTCGTTCTGAGGTCGTCGCCGACGTGGCCCTGACGATGGTCGACCCGATATCCGGCCTCGAGATCGGCAAGGCCAAAGTGGGTCAGCACGTAGCTGCCGCCGACGGCGAGCAAGCCCAGATAGACGACATAGAACAGGAACCCGAGTCCGGTCGAAAAGGCCGCGATCAACAGGACGACTACAACGATCAGGAACTGGAGCCGCCTGATCACGAGCGGACGCCCCCGGGTTGGCTAGCGAGTTGGGCTGCCGGCGGCGCCACGTGTGGCTGCTCCCGCCTGCGACCGTCGGGCTGGAGCGCCGTCGCGGATCCCGCCGGCCGACCCGCTCGAATCCACTGGAACGGTGTTCAGCAGCTCGGCTATCACCAGCCGTGGATCGATATCGTGCATAGACGAACTCGTCTTGATGATCAGCCTGTGGGCCAGAGCCGCCTCGGCAAGGACCTTGATGTCGTCAGGGATGACGTAGTCGCGGTCGGACAGGGCCGCCAGAGCCTGGCCCGTGCGATATAGCGCCAGGGATCCGCGCGGCGATGCCCCCAGATAGACATCCGGGTGAGTTCGCGTCGCGTTGACCAATCGGACGATGTAATCGGCGACGCTGGGATCGACATAGACCTGGCGGACGGCGGCCTGGATCTCGCGCAAGTCCGAAACGTCGAGGACTTCTTTGAGGTCGTCGAGCGGATGGCTGATCTTCTGCTCATCGAGGATCGTCTGCTCATCGGCCTGGCTCGGGTAGCCAAGCCGGATGCGGAGCATGAACCGGTCCAGCTGGGCCTCCGGCAGGGCGAACGTGCCCTCGTATTCGATCGGGTTCTGCGTGGCAATGACCAGGAATGGCTCCGGCATCTGGTACGTGGTGCCGTCGATCGTGGCCTGGTGCTCTTCCATGCATTCGAGCAGCGCGGACTGAGTCTTGGGCGTGGCCCGGTTGATCTCGTCCGCCAGGACGACCTGAGCCATGATCGGCCCCGGTCGGAACTCGAACTCCTGCGTCTTCTGGTTGTAGATCGACAGGCCGGTCACGTCCGACGGAAGGAGGTCCGGCGTGAACTGGATGCGTCGGAAGCTGCAGCCAAGGCTGCGCGCCACCGCTTTCGCGAGCATCGTCTTGCCAGTGCCGGGCACATCTTCGATCAGGAGATGGCCGCGGCACAGCAGCGCAACGAGGGTGAGTCGAACCTCCTGGCGTTTGCCGATGATGACTCGCTCGACGTTCGCGGCTACCTTCTCGCCGAGATCTTGGATCTGGGTCATGACTCTCTCTTCAGGACGCGAAGGTGGATGGCAGGCCGCGAACGATTCGCGGAGCCCCTGGTTGCCGGACGCCCCAACCGCCACCAAGGGCGGAGGTCGCCACATACTAACCCGTGACGATTGCGCCGTTGCCGTTGTGATAGGTGCGTCTCGCTCTGGGGGCGACGCACCCATTCGGTCTGCCGGGCAACGCGCGGGCAATGAACCGTGCGGGGCCGATCCGGCCCGGCGACCACTCCGAATCGGCGACGTGTGGGACCTTCCTTGCATTTGGCCTTGCAGTCGACCGGACCTTCGGACCCCGCAGGTGAGTACGAGCAGGCCTGATGTCGAGAGCGAGACATAGGCGTACGCTCGACATCGAGCGTTGTGCCGGCAGCGCTCAGGTTTCGCCTGCAGGACCACGGAGCAACAATGCCCGACTTGACCGACTCGTTTTGCGAGCGCTGTGGTGCTCGCCACGTCGTGTCTCCGAACGCGCCCCGGGCACTGTCGTTCAAGCGGGCGCGCGTCCTTGCAACGGGCCTGAAGTACTTCGTTCTTACCGACGGCCAGTCGATGCGCGACTCGCTGACTCTGGCGCGCCACGAAGACGAACATCAGGATACGAACCGAGCGACTGAGTCGTTCCACCGCATCTTCAACTTCTGCATGACGTGCCGGCAGTACGCGTGCGACCGCTGTTGGAACTCCAATGCCAGCGCATGTTTGTCTTGCGCCCCTGAGACCGGCATCGAACCTGTTGCGCCCGAAGATCACTTGATCGTCCGGACGCCAGTCGCCCGATGGGACGCCGACTGGTCGCAATTCCCTGATGGTCCCGCCGTCGAGCCGCTGGCCCGCCCGGCTGCTCCGGTGCCGCACGGCGCGCCCCTTCCCTTCGCGGAAGCGCAACCGTTGCGCCCGCCGGAGCAGCCGGATCCGCTGGCCTGGCCCGCGGCGGATCTGCCGGCAGCCGCTACGGCTTCGACGCCTGGCCACGACGGCAAGCGCCACCACGCGTCCCAGCCGTCTGCCGACCCAGAGGCCTGGAGCCTGTGGCCGATTGCCGATGAGATTGCGCCCGAGATGACCCTGACCCCCGAGGAACTGGAGCTTGTCGAGTCAAGGCTCGGGCAGGTAGACGCAATGCCGGATCCCCTGCGGGACCGCGCGGCCGCTTTGGAAGCACCGCTCCCCGATGGCCCGGCGCCGTCGACCCCGAAAGCCACTCTCGCGGAGGACATGGCTCGAGCGCCCGAGGGCACGCCCGGTAGCGATGCTCCGATGGCCTGTTCCACTCTAGTCTCGGAGCCTGAGCCAGCTGCGGCTGAGGACTCGGCGGGAATGACGCTGCCATCGGCTCAGCAACCAGCGGTCCCGATACCCGAAACGCAGATCCAGCCGCAGCGCATCCTCCGCAAGTCAAGGGCAAACCAATCCCAGCTCCTGCCTCTGCAGACGCACCCGGCGCCGCCAACCCATCTACCGGAGACACGCGAACGCACCCCCATCTTCGCGAGGCTGCTTGGCAGACGCGCCCCCGAGTCCGCGACCGATCCGACCGCGGACACCCAGGACTCCAATGCGCCTGCTGTGGAACCGGTCCGCGACCCCTGGCCGCACGCGACGCTCTGGTCGGACCGCTCGCCGGCAACTCGGCCTCGAGGGGCGGAGGGCGAGGCGTTGGGCAGAGACGCAGCGCCCGAGCTGGTGGCCCCCTCCATCGCTCCGGCTCCCGTTCCTGCTCCTGCTTTGGCTCCTGCCGCGGCCATGGAGGCGGCGGAACCGGTAGCCGCTCCGGCAACCCAGGCAATTCAGGCGGCGAGGCCCGAAACCGTCCGCCTCCAGGCCGAGTCGGCTCCAATCGACGCCCGCTCGGCCGCCGCCGTCCGACTCTCCGCGGTGTCCGCGAGTCCGGCCGAGCCGGCCGGAACCACCCAACCGACAGTGGACCTCACTGTCGGTTGGGTCGAAGCGCCGACCGATCCAACCCCCGCCACGCCGGCTATGGGTCAGCCGCAGGTAGATCTGCCTTCGGTTGCGGGAAGGCCACAAGTCGCGGCGGCGTCGACTCCCGATCGGCCCACAGAACCCCCCGTCGTGCGCTCAACATCTCCGGCGCCGTGGCCGCCGCTCGGCGCAAGCTGGCCGCCTCAGGAGGACCGCGGGGCGGTGTGGCCCGGCCCCGACGCAGCGTCCGTTCCCGCTGCTCTCGCGGCTCGACAGGGCGCGACGCCCACACTGGACGCGATGTGGGCCCTTTCCGCTCAAGAAGTGCTCAGCCGCGGCTCCGTCCGGGTCTGCCACCGATGTGCCCTGCCGGTCTCGACGCAGGCTCGGTTCTGTCGGCGCTGCGGAACGCAGCAGGCCTGATCGGATTGAGGCCGCAACGAGGTGGCCAGCGAACCCGCCACGCTGCGCCCACGACCGCAGTGTCGACAGCCACCGCGTCGCCGGCCCTCTACGGCCGGCGGCGCGTCGACCTTCTCCACAGCGAGACGCTCAGGGCCGGCCCGAGCAGAATGCCCACCAGTCCGAGAGCCGCCAACCGCGCAACTGACGTGTCGCTCCCGCCCATCGCCCCGTCCAGCCACACGGCCGTCACCAGGCCCAAGGCGGCTCCCGCCGCCCCGACCGTCGGCGGGAGCGCCAGGTCCGGCGTCACGCGCTCCATCTTGGGGCCCTCCTTTTCCGGGGAGACCCACTGCCCGTGAGAGGTCGGGCGAGCGGCTTCGCGTTCAGCGCGGCGCTGCAGTCCCATTCTGACAAACGCGACCGACGTGGCCGCTCCTCCCGCAGCGACGAGCATGCTTCCGATGACTTCGACCGCCATTCCGGGGTCCAAGGAGGCCGCAGTGCCCATCGATTGGTAGTCCCCCATTGCAGTCGTGGTCACCTGCACCCCGTCGAGCAGCGCCGCCAGCAAGCTCACGCTGAGCAACGCCGGCAGAACCTGGACGATCCGCGAGTCGCTGCTTGCCGCCGAGTGGGAGACGACGACGAGGAGGATCAGCAGGCCGATCAGAAGCGTAATCAAGCCGTCGGGCTCGTTGCGGCCGTCGATGATCACCCGTTCCGGAATCGAGGCCCAGGACAGGACGAATTCGGCGCCGGCGAGGACGGCCAGGCCGGCCAGAATCGCCAGGTTGGCCGGTTTAGCAAGCATCCCTGGCTCGGCCGCGGGCGATGCCGGCGGTGGAGGACCGATCCGCGGCCTGTCGATCATCGCCGCCCTCCTTACTGTCTCGACCGAGCAGACACCGTCGGCTTGGCGGGCTAGTCGTCCAGGTCCTCGAACAGACCCGCCTGCAGGTCGTCGTCGTGAAGCGATCCGCGCGGTCGCAGCAGTGATCGCACCTGCGCCTTCCGGACGAAGCGCCGGTTACCGAGCTTGATGCTCTGGAGCTGTCCCCCGCGAGCCCACCGGCCGATGGTGCCCGGGGTGAATCGCACATTCGAGGACGCCAGCAGTTGAGCTGCCTCCGAAAGTGATATCCAGTCGGACGGTGGTCTGGGCATCGTCAGCCAGCGTCTTTCGGGGCTGGCTCGGACTTCGTGGACGCCCCGGTGTCGCCGGCGGACGAGCTGGCTCCCTCCCCCGAGCCAGAGCCCGTCTCTGTAGACCCTGCCCGACTCGGCTTGCCCGCGCTCGACCTGTCCTTGCGCGCCCAGCCGGTCCCCTTGAAATGAACGGCCGGCGGCGAGAATGCCCTCTTCATCGCTCCGCCGCACTTGGGGCAGCTCGCGGGACCGTGGCCGTGGACGGAGTGCATGACCTCCATCTCGTGGCCGCAGTTTGCGCAAACGTAGTCGTAGTTCGGCACATAGTCCTCCAGGCAGTCGCGTTAGCCGCGCACCATCCGCATGCCGCATTTCGGACAATAGAACGGTCTCTCGTGTCCGGAGTTGAAACCGCAGTGAGGGCACGCCATGCCTTCGGCGCCGGACTGCGGCACCGGCCGGTCCACCGTTACCGTTCCGACTGCGTGGGTGTCGCCGGCGATGTTGTTGAACAGGCCGGCCAGAATGCCTGCGGCGTTTCTATCCGTATCGCCGCGGACGCCCTTGCCGCCCCACGCGACCACGGCGCGAACGACCAGGTCGCCGGTCACCTCGTCGAAATGGGAAACGACGCCGCCGACGATGGCGTTGTACTCCGGATAGCCGGCGGTGTCGGTCTCGCCGGATAGCAAGCCGCAGACGAGGGTCTCGTACACCAGATCGATCGCGTCGACTGATTCGAGGACGACGAGCGCGTGACGGGTCACAGGGGACCGCTCGTGGTGGTATTGCAGCCACTGGGCGCTGCCTGGCATGCGGGCGATGTAGGGGGAAGCTTGACCCAGTTCCACCGGGAGCGGCTCGACGAGCTCCGACTCGCCCAGCACATAGCCGGCGAGCATGCTGTGGAGTCGCTGGACAAGACCGGGGCCGGCCTTGAGCCGCACGCCTTCGGAACTCTTCGCCGAATACGAAAGCTTCAGGGAGTACTCGTGCGAACCCACCTCAGCCGGCTGAGGCTGCGGAGTCGAAGACTGATCCTGGCCTGTGCGATGAGGCCTGCCGAAGAGCGGCACTGTCCCTCCTGAAAGGTAGTGCGGACTTGCACGTATCCTAGCAGTGCCTTGGGTTCGGGTTGTTCCCGTACGCTCGGGCATGCGCCACGGGAACCGCGGCCCGACCCGACCAGCAGGCCGACCTGCGCATCGCCGGCTCCGCGAGGACTCTACTCCAGCCGTTGGACCAGGCGCGCGACGAGCTCCTCCAGTTCCGTGGCTCGCGCCCTGGCGCCCTCCACGACCGCCGCAGGCGCCCTCGACGTGAAGGCTTCGTTGGCGAGGCGGGCGCGGGCCGACGCCAGGAGTGCCTGGGCCTCCGCCAGTTCGCGCTCCAGCCGGGCGCGGTCGCGTTCCTCCTGGGCTTCGTCTCGGGCTGCGGGCCGGACGATCGCTTCGATCTCGCCGTGGATGACCGAGAGGCCGCCTTCCACTCCCATTCGGATCGACGCGAGGCTCATCTCGCGGCGGAGCGGCCGTGCCCGCGCCAGCCGCTCGATCGCGGGCCGGAGCGCCTCGAAGGTGAGACCGAGCGAATCGGGCACGAAGACGTCGACGGGAAGCCACGCCGCGGGTTCGACGCGAGCCTCGGCGCGCGCGTTTCGCACGGCCCGGACCAGTTCTATGAGGGCGGCGACTTCGACCTCCGCGGCGGTGTCCGCCGCTTCGCCTGCGACGGTTGGCCAGTCGGCCACTATCAGGAGCTTGGGATCGCCGGCCGTGTGCGGAAGCCGCTCCCAGAGCGCCTCCGTGATGAAGGGCATGGTCGGGTGCAGCAGGCGCAGGTAGGTGTCGAGCGCCTCGACGAGCGTCCACCACGTGGCCTCTCGCTCGGCGGTCGGCAGGTGCTCGTCGCCCAGCCGGATCTTCGCCAGCTCGACGCCCCAGTCGCAGTACTCGTTCCAGATGGCCTCGTAGAGGATCTGGCTCGCGTCTCCGAAGGCGTACTGGGCCATGGCCCGATCGACCGCGGCCACGGTCGCGGCGGCGCGCGACAGGATCCAGCGGTCGGCCGGTCCGGCGCAGGCCCGGTCCGGCAGCTCCCGAGGCGCACCAGCCGGAATAGTGGCGGGACGGGCGCTCAGGACGAAGCGGGCCACGTTCCAGAGCTTGTTGGCAAAGTTGCGGGAATTCTCGAGCTTCTCGGCGCCCAGCCGCGAATCGTTACCCGGGGCCGTGCCGTTGACCAGGGCAAAGCGCAGCGCATCCGCGCCGACCTCGTCGATCGTCTCGAGCGGATCGACCACGTTGCCCTTGGTCTTGGACATCTTCTGGCCGTACGGGTCGCGGATCAGGCCCGACAGATAGACGGTGCGGAACGGCGCCCGGCCGGTCAGGTGGATGCCCAGCATCATCATCCGGGCGACCCAGAAGAAGATGATGTCGTAGGCGGTCTCCATGACCGAGCCGGGGTAGAAGCGCTCGAAGTCGGGCGTCTTCTCGGGCCAGCCGAGCGTCGAGAACGGCCACAGCCCTGAGCTGAACCAGGTGTCGAAGATGTCCTCGTCCTGGCGCAGATCGGCGGCTGGTCGGCCGCAGACCTTGCACGCCATCGGTCCTGCCGGATCAGCCGTCACGGTCGTGTGGCCGTCCGGGCAGTACCACGCCGGGATGCGATGACCCCACCAGAGCTGGCGGCTGACGTTCCAGTCGCGCATCTCGGTCATCCAGTGTTCCCAGACCTTGACGAACCGCTCCGGCAGGATCTGCGTCTTGCCTGAGCGGGTCGCCTCCAGGGCAGCTGCCGCGAGCGGCGCGACGCGCACGAACCATTGGGTCTTGAGACGCGGCTCGACCACGTCGTCGGAGCGCTGGCAGCGCCCGAGCATCATCTCGTGGGGCTCGATCGCCTCGAGGTCCCCACGGGCCTGCAGAGCCTCCACGATCTGGCGGCGAGCCTCGTAGCGGTCCAGCCCGGCAAACTGGGCGCCGTTCTCGTTGATGCGAGCGGCGTCGTCGAGCACGGTGATCATCGGCAGACCGTGGCGCTTGCCGGTCTCGTAGTCGTCCTGGTCGTGGGCCGGCGTGATCTTGACCGCTCCGGTGCCGAAGGCCCTGTCGACCACGGGGTCGGCGATGATCGGCACGACGCGGTCGACGAAGGGGATCATGGCCTCGCGGCCGATGAGCGCCGTGTACCGCGGGTCGTCCGGGTTGACCGCCACGGCGGTGTCGCCGAGAAGCGTCTCCGGGCGCGTGGTAGCGACCGCGATCCAGGCGTTCGTGTCGGGCGAGCCGGTCTTCTGGTCGATCAGGTGATAGCGCATCGTCCAAAGGCTGCCCGTCGTTTCCTTCGGGATGACCTCGAGGTCCGACACGCTCGTCCGGCAGCCGGGGCACCAGTGGATGAGAGCCTCGGTCCTATACGCTAGGCCCTCGTTGTGCAGACGCAGGAAGGCCTCTCGAACGGCTCCGGCGGAGACCTCGTCCATGGTGAAGCGCAGGCGCGTCATGTCGAGCGAGGCGCCGACCCGACGCTGCTGACTCAGAATCGTCGCGCGGGTCTCACGGACGAATCCCCACATGGCCTCGAGGTACTTCTCGCGGCCGAGCGTCTGGCGCGTTTCGCCCTTCTTCGCGAGGAGCTTGTCGAGGACGTATTGGGCAGCGATCGAGGCATGATCCAGGCCAGGCAGGAAGAGCGCCGGCCGGCCCTGCATTCGGGCGTGCCGAGTCATCAGGTCCTCGACCGTTGAGCGCTGAGCGTGACCGAGATGCAGCGAGCCGGTAACGTTGGGCGGCGGCTGGATGATCACGAATGGGGGCTTCGACCAGTCCGCACGCGACCCGGCGCCGTCCGGGTTGAAGACGTCGGCATCGAGCCAGCTCTGGTAGACGGCACGCTCGATTTCTCCGGGACGATAGGCCTTGGCCAGTGCCGTCTCATCGGCCGTGTCGGTCGGCCCCTCCGTGCGTGCCTTCCTCGCCTGACTCGCCATCTATCGCTCCATCGATGAAACGACCCGCTCGTCCAGCGGACGAACGGGTCGTGGTACCACCTGCTGGTTCGGCGTCGCCCGCCACCGGTCATCCCGGCAGCCATCATGGCGGCGTTAACGCCGCCCGGCTTCGCCCTCTCGGCGCGCTATCGGGCGCCTCCCGCACCGCTCGCGAGCTACGTTCGCGCCGCTCCGACTGCGGGGCTTTCAGCCTCGCGCCGCCTGGCGCGGGCCCCGCTCTCTGCTTGCCGGGGGCGACGCTACTCCTCTCGGTCAACGCCGTGGGCGGCGATCGTAGCACAGGGCCGATTGCACCCAAGCCTGCAGGGCCGAAGATGCGGCACCGGCCGAGCTACTCGCCCGCGCCGTAGGCGCCGCCCAGGAGCACACCGTTGATCTCGCGTGCCCACCTCCGCGCTTCAGAAGCGTCTCCGAAGTAGACCCCTGGCGTTGATAGCGAAAGGACTCCGGTCGCGATGGAGTGGCTGTCCATGAAGCCGAGCGCGTCCGAACGCGACCACTTCGGGAGAGCGACGCCCCCCGGGCGGATGCCCTTCTCCTTCATCCAGGCCGCGTAGTGGGCCGGGATCAGATGCTGGTGGGTGTCGATACGGTTGGCTGTGCTCACCGTCGAACCTCGTAGGCGCAACCCTAGACTTGGCAAAGGATGGCAACAGAAACCCGTCCGATCAAGGAGCCGGAGCGGGGTAGGGCGAGCGCAGTGACGCCGACAAGTCGGGCTCCTGCCCACTGGGTACATTCTCGTACGCTGGCGAACGACGGCGACTCGTCCTCGAAAGAGCGCACGTCATCAGGCTCCGTGAACCGCCGGTCCGGTGCGCGCGTACTCGAAGTAGCCGCGTCGTAGTTGTCGGCCCATCACCGGATGACTAGGGGGGGAATGGTGGCGACCACAACCAACGCATCCGTCCAGCCCAGACCGAAGCGACGCCGCAGGAGAGCCCTCGTCCGCGGGCTGGCGATTGTGGCCATCTTGCTCGTTGTCTGGACAGTCGTCGGAGTCCTTCGTGCCGAGGCTGCCGCCCGCGACTACTTTGGCAAGTTCGCCGCGGGCGATACGCACGCGAATGTCACAGTCCAGGTAACGCCTGCCATTCTGCCCTTCTGGGCCGTAGTGATCAGTGGCAATGTCATCGAGTCCGACCAGCCGTATCCGAAGTACCGATCGTATATGCGGTTCTGGATCGAACCGCTCAGCGGTTGGGTGATCTCCTTAGGCAACGGCTGACGGCCAGGCTCAACACTGCCGGCCACCTCTGGTGACATTCGCGCACACTGGCCAAAGGCGGCGCTCCGTCGCATCGCGTCGACGCGAGGGGAGTGGCGCAGACCAGCCAAGGCTGCGGCCACCGACATCAGACGGAACTTCAGGGGCCGCGAGTGCGTCACAGCGGCGCGCCAACCACTCGTGATAGCTTCCCAGGGGGAGGGCTGCGAATGCCAGAAATGGGCCGACTCATCCGGCTCGCGTGGAGGCCGATCGGAGCTGCGTGGCTCTGGGCCGCCGGAGTAGGCATCGGTCTGTTGGGCGGCATCGCAACACTGGAGCTGAACCCGCTCCTCGCCGTTCCGTTTGCCCTGGCTTGGCTATATGTCGGAGTTCGGAAACCTCGCGTTCTCGGGGTCGCTGGAGCTCTGGTCGGCCACGGAGTTGCCTGGCTCTACCTGCTCGTCACATCAGGCTACGGCTGCGCCTCCGCCTGCTGGTGGACGCTGCCGTATGGTCCGTCCCACACCGAGGACTACGGCGCATGGAAGACGCAGACGTGGCAGTGGGTTGGCTTCTCCGCGGTCGTGCTGATCCTCGGCATCATCCTGACCGCCCAACTCGAACGACGCCTGCGTCGGCAGCGGGTGGCCTCCCGGTAGCACGCCGCGTTTGCCCACGTCACCGAAAGGTCCTCGAGGATCGGAACTCGCTCACGAGTAGCGCCGACCAGCCAAAGCCGCTGACGTCGAGTGACATTGGCACACTCGCCAAGCTGGGAGCAACGTACTGGCGCAACGTACCGTCAGATGGGCGCGCCTAGCCGCGCAGAGGGGCAGCCCACGCCCGCCCGAGCCAGCACGTGTCGGCCCGCCCCAGAACGCCCCCGACCCGCCCTGCCGCCGGCCGGTATGCTGCCGGGGTGAGAACCGAGCCAGCCCGCCGCAGCACAGCCGACTCTCGCCGCCAGTCCCTCGCGGTGGCCCTGCGCGCCCGAATCCGGGGCGAGGCCCAGTTCGGGCCCGGCGACCGGGCGCTCTACTCCACCGACTCCTCCAACTACCGCCAACTCCCCATCGGAGTGGTCCGGCCGCTCGACACAGACGACCTGGTAGAGGTCATCCGAGTCTGCCGCGAACACGACGCTCCGGTCACTCTTCGCGGCGGCGGGACGAGCCTGGCAGGCCAGACGACGAACCGAGCCGTGGTGGTGGACGTCTCCCGCCATCTCGACCGCATCGTGGAGGTGGATCCGGACCGGCGGACCGCCCGCGTCCAGCCGGGCGTGATCCTCGACGACCTCCGCGCCGCCGCCGAACTGCACGGCCTGACCTTCGGGCCGGATCCGGCGACCCACGATCGCTGCACGTTGGGCGGAATGCTCGGCAACGACTCGTGCGGCGCCCACTCGATCATCGCCGGCCGCACCAGCGACAACGTTGAATCGCTGGACGTGCTCACCTACGACGGGCTGCATCTGACGGTCGGCCGGACTCCGGACGGAGAGCTGGCGAGCATCTGCGCCGAGACTGGCCCGCGCGGCGAGACATACCGCTCCCTCCTCTCCCTCCGAGACCGCTACGGGGCGCTGATCCGCGAACGCTTCCCGATGCTGCCGCGATTGGTGTCGGGCTTCCAGCTTCAGGCCCTTCTTCCGGAGAACGGCTTCGACGTGGCCCGTTCGCTGGTCGGCACCGAGGGCACCTGCGTCACGATCCTAGAGGCGACCGTCCGGCTTGTCCCCAGCCCGCCGCATCGAGCCCTTCTGGTAGCCGGCTTCGCCGACGTCTTCGAGGCGGCAGATCGCACGCCCGAGATCATGACGCTGGGGCCGATCGGGCTCGAGGGATTCGACGATCGACTGGTGGAAGCCTGCCGGCGAAAGGGCCTGAACCGCGGCGCGATCGAAGCGCTGCCGCGGGGCGGCGGCTGGCTGCTTGTGGAGTTCGGCGGCGAGACCGCCCGCGAAGCCGAATCGAAGGCACGCGGGGCTGCCGAGCGTTTCGGCGGCCGCGGGTCGACCCGCGTGGTCGTCGACGCAGCGAAACAACAAGGGTTCTGGACGCTCCGCGAGTCAGCCGTGGGCGCTACGGCCGTCGTCCCCGGCAAACCCTCCACCTACCCCGGCTGGGAGGACTCGGCCGTACCGCCGGAACGGCTGGGCGCGTACATGAGAGAGCTGGATGCGCTGATCGGCCGGTTCGGCTTCGAGCGCACCTTCTACGGCCATTTCGGCGACGGCTGCCTGCACCTGCGCTCCGAATTCGACTTCCGAACGCCGGCCGGTCTGCGCGATTTCCGGACCTTCGTCGAGGCCGCGGCCGACCTCGTCGTCCGCCACGGCGGGTCGCTCTCGGGCGAGCACGGCGACGGACAGGCTCGGGCGGAATTGCTGCCGCGCATGTTCGGGCCCGAACTGGTGGCGGCCTTCCGCGAATTCAAGGCGATCTGGGACCCGCGCGGCGGTATGAACCCGGGCAAGGTTGTCGATCCTCTGCCGCTGGACGTGGACCTGCGGCCGGCCCTGGCGCTCGCGGATCCGAAGACGGTGTTCGGCTTCGCCGAGGACGGCGGCTCGCTGGCCAGGGCCGTGGCGCGCTGCGTCGGCGTGGGCAAGTGCCGCCGCGAGTCGGGCGGGGCGATGTGCCCGACATACCAGGCCACCCGCGAGGAACGCCACTCGACCCGCGGCCGGGCACGCCTGCTCTGGGAGATGCTGGAGGGCGAGGCGCTGCCGAACCTATGGCGAAGCGACGAGGTGCTCGAAGCCCTGGACCTGTGCATCGCCTGCAAGAGCTGCAAGAAGGACTGCCCGGTCGGCGTCGACATCGCCACCTACAAAGCCGAGTTCATGGCCCACCATTACGCCCACAGGCTGCGGCCCCGGGTCGCGTACTCGATGGGCCTGATCCACTGGTGGGCGCACCTCGCGCAGATCGCGCCGGGACTGGCCAACGCCGTGGGCGCCGTCCCGGGGATCGCAGGGCTGGCCAAGCTCGTCGCGGGCGTGGATTCACACCGGCAATTCCCGCAGTTCGCAGGCCGGACCTTCCGCCGAGATCTTCCAGACGGCGTGCCGGACCTTGGTGGCGCCCGGTCAGCCGATCGGCGCGTCGTTCTATTTGCCGACACATTCACCGATGGCTTTGCGCCTTCACAAGGGCTCGCGGCGCTCCGGGTGCTGCGTGCTGCCGAATTCACCGTCGAAGTGCCGCGGGCCAACCTGTGCTGCGGGCGCCCGCTCTACGACCGTGGCTTCGTCAAGCAGGCCCGCCGGCTGCTCGGCGGGATCCTGGACGTCTTCGAGCCCGAGCTGGATTCGGGCGTTCCGGTGGTGGTGCTGGAGCCGTCGTGCGAGGCCGTCTTCCACGACGAGCTCCCGAACCTGTTCCCGTCCGACTCACGCGCCAGGAGACTGGACAGGATGGCCACCGGCCTCGGCTCGTTCATCCAGGAGCACCCGAGCGAGTTCGCGGTCGCTCTGCCGGGCCGCCTCTCCTACCCGAGCGTGCTCCACGGGCATTGCCACCAGAAGGCCCAGGTCGGCGTGGCCGACGAGGAGGCAACGCTTCGATCGATCGGCCTCGCGCCGGCCCAGCCAGAGCCGGGATGCTGCGGCATGGCGGGCGCCTTCGGCTTCGAGCGCGGCGAGCACTACGACCTGTCGCAGAAGATCGGCGAGCGGGCCCTGCTGCCTGCGGTCCGCGAAGCCCCGGACGACGCGCTGCTCATCGCCGACGGCTTCAGCTGCCGCGAGCAGATCCTCCAGTCCGGCGGCCGTCAGGCCCTCCACCTGGCCGAGGTCCTGGAGATGGCGCTGGCCGACTAGGGCGGCCGCAGCCCCGGCAGTGACGCGACACTTCTGTGGGCCCCCTACCCCATCCTTCCTACGCGCTCTGGCCGTGCTCCGCCAGAAGCTTCTCGTAGTTCGTCTCGTCGAGGCCCTCGTCCACCTGGCTCTTGGTCAGGAGCAGCGGCGGGCGGGCGTTGCGGATCGTCTCCTCGGTGATGATGCACTTGCGGATCTCACCGTGGTCCGGCACGTCGTACATGACGTCCAGCAGTGACTCCTCGACGATTGAGCGCAGGGCGCGAGCGCCGGTCTTTCGGGTGATCGCCAGTTCGGCAGCGGCCTGCAGCGCGCCGGGCGTGAAGACCAGATCCACCTTGTCGAGCGAGAGGAACTTCTGGAACTGGCGAGTGATCGCGTTCTTGGGCTCGGTCAGGACACGGACCAGGTCGTCGGCGGTGAGCGAGGTCAGCGTGACTACAACCGGTAACCGGCCGACGAACTCAGGGATCAGGCCGTACTTGAGGAGATCCTCCGGCATCAGCCGCTCGAGGATTCGCTCGCGATCCACGACGGGCATGTGGTTCTCGGCCCCAAAACCCATCGACCGCTTCCCCACCCGCTCCTCGATGATCTTGTCGAGGCCGTCGAACGCTCCACCGCAAATGAACAGAACGTTCGTGGTATCGATCTGGATGAAGTCCTGGTGGGGGTGCTTCCTGCCGCCCTGGGGCGGTACGTTTGCCAGAGTGCCCTCGAGAATCTTCAGCAGGGCTTGCTGAACGCCCTCACCCGAGACGTCTCGGGTGATCGAGGGGTTGTCCGCCTTTCGCGCGATCTTGTCTATCTCATCGATGTAGATGATGCCGCGCTGGGCCCGCGCCACGTCGAAGTCGGCCGCCTGGATGAGGCGCAACAGAATGTTCTCGACATCCTCGCCGACGTAGCCGGCCTCGGTCAGCGACGTGGCGTCGGCGATGCAGAACGGCACGTCGAGGATCTTGGCGAGGGTCTGGGCCAGGAGAGTCTTGCCCGAGCCGGTGGGCCCGACGAGCAGGACGTTGGACTTCTGGAGCTCGACGTCATCGATCTGGTGGCCGGCGTTCACCCGCTTGTAGTGGTTGTGAACGGCCACCGAGAGGACCTTCTTGGGCTTGTCCTGGCTGATGACGTATTGATCGAGGGCGAGCTTTATGGCGCGCGGGTTGGGGAGCTTCGCCACCTGCGGCTTGGCGCGCGGCGCCTCGAGCATCTCCTCTTCGATGATCTCCTGGCAGAGGTTGATGCATTCGTCACAGATGTAGACGCCCTGGCCCGCAATGAGCTTGCGAACCTGTTCCTGGCTCTTGCCGCAGAAGCTGCAGCGATATGGAACCTTTGGGCCGCTCTTGGTCGTCGTCACGCGTCTCGATCCATCCTTCGCGCCTGCGCCCGATTCTCGCTATGCAATATCAGCCGCGGGCCCGTCGCCAGCGCCCGAGGACTCCGTCTCTGCCTCTGCGCTCTTGTCCGGAGCATCGCCGACGCGATCCATGGCCCTCAGCGGCGATCCCGAGGCCGAATAGACGGCGTCGATTATGCCGTAGTCCTTTGCCTCCGGTGGCGACATGAAGTAGTCCCGAGAGGTATCGGCGACTATCTTCTCGATCGGTTGCCCTGTGTGGTGGCTGAGAATCTCGTGATTTGTGTTGACCAGAGTCTCCATCTCCTTGACCTGGATGAAGACGTCCGGCGTGTTGCCGCGGAAGCCGCCCGAACCCTGGTGGATCATGATCCGGCTGTGCGGCAGGGCGAAACGCTTGCCCGGGGCTCCGGCGGCGAGCAGCACGGCCGCCATGCTGGCCGCCATGCCGATGCAGATCGTGCTTACCGGCGCCCGGACGTACTGCATCGTGTCGTAGATGGCCAGGCCGCTGGTGATGACGCCGCCGGGTGAGTTGATATACAGGCTTATATCGCGTTCCGGGTCCTCGGCGTCGAGGAAGAGCAGCTGGGCGATCACCAGGTTCGCCGCGTTGTCTTCGATGGTGTCGCCAAGGAAGATGATTCGCTCGCGCAGGAGGCGCGAGTAGATGTCATAGGCGCGCTCGCCACGGCTCGAGGACTCGATCACCATCGGAACGAGCATCGGATCGTCTCCTCTGCAGGACTCGGGCTACGCGCCCGCTTGGGCGGCCGCTTCCGACGGCGTGAGTATCGCCGGTTCGGCCGCCTCGACCGACCCGGAAGCCGCCGCTGACGGAACCGCGACCGGCGATGTCCCCTCCGTCTCCTCGATATGGCGCAGTCGCGGCGCCTCGGGATGAGAGTCGAGCCATTCGTCGACGAGTTGCTCTACAGTTCGCGACCGTCGGAAGGTGCTTCGGATGTAGTTTCGGCCTCGTTCCGATTCAAAGTACTGGACCATAGTCCTATCGTCCGCATAGCGAGACCGGGCCTGGTCCACCTCCGCCTGAACGTCGCTGTCCGGAACCTCGACGGCCTTGACCTTGGCTATCTCGGTCAGGACGAGCAGGCTCTTCACCCGCTGCTCCGCCTGCGGCCGCACCTGCTCGCGAATCTCGGCCTCGGTCTTGCCGGTGATGCTGAGATAGGCCTCCTCGCTGATTCCCTGGCGGGCCATCGCGGAGCGCATCTCGTCTCGGACGACGTCGACCTCCTGATCGATCAGGATCTCCGGCACGTCGATCGTGGCGTTGGCGGCGGCGTATTCGATGATCTTGTCGGCGAAGTCGTGGCGAGCACGATCGAGCGCATTCGCCTCGAGGCGCTCGCGCAAGTCGGCCGTGAGCTCTGCCATGTCCTCGAACTTGCCCACGGAGCGGGCGAACTCGTCGTCCGCCTCGGGCATGACTTTGGCGCGCACCTCCTTCAGGGTCAGCGCGAAGTGCGCCGTCTCGCCGCGCATCGCCTCCACCTGGAAGTCCGGTGCGAAGACGAGGTCGAACTCGCGGTCCTCGCCCTTGCGCAGGCCGACGATGTGGTCCTCGAAGCCCGGATAGAGCCGGTTCTCGCCGAGGACGAGCGGCATCTGCTTCGACGACCCGCCCAGGAATGGCTCTCCGTTGTGCGTTCCGTCAAAGGCGACGATCACGTAGTCGCCGTTCTGAGCCGCGCGATCGTTCACGGGCTCCAGATGGGCCTGGGTGTCGCGGAGCTGGTCCACGACCTTCTCGACCATCGTCTCGTCGACCGGGTCGACTTCGGGCTTGAACCCGAAGTGCTCGAAATCGCCGAGCTGCACCTCCGGCCTGACCTGGACAACCGCCTTGAAAAGGACGGGTTTGCCCTCCTCGCCCTGGGTAACCTCGACCTCGGGCGATGTCAGCGGCTCAATCTGCTGGTCACGAACTGCCTCGCGGTAGGCTTGGTCGACGAGCTGCTCCAGCGCCTCATCGAGGATCGCCGAAGGGCCGAGCACCCGCTCGAGCACCGCGCGGGGCGCCTTGCCCGGCCGGAAGCCGGCGACGCGGGTCTGACGAGAGAGGCGGCCGACCGCCTGGTCTATGGCCCGCGAGAGGCGCTCGGGCGGAAGCTCGAACTCGAGCTGTAGGCGTGACTTGGGAAGGGGTGTATTGGTGGTCTGCATCGTCGGGCGATTATAGGCGGCGGGGCGGTAGGAGGCGGGGCTGCGCGACCTCCCTCAAATCGACTACGGGACGTGTGTCGGGCCGACTCACGGCCGCCATGACGATGTCCGTCGCCACGCTCCGCTCATCTCTGGCGGTAGGCCAGCGAGACACTGGGGGCACGGGCGCTGGCAGGAGCATTCCTCCGCGGGCCCCCGGGGCCGTCAGGCACGATGGAGTCCGGCACAAGAACCGACCTCGGCCCTGGTGGGCAAGGCGGGACTCGAACCCGCACGCCGCTTACGCGGCACCAGCTCCTAAGGCTGGCGCGTCTGCCATTCCGCCACTCGCCCGCGGCCACAGAGTCTAGCCGGGCCGCGCCAGGATGGCGCGTGCGCGACGCCAAGGCATGGGGCGGAACGCGACACGACGCCCCAACCCCGCACAACTGCCTAAAGCACGTTGGACAGGTGCGTAGCGTGAGCGCGGAGCGCGTCTCGGTGCGGCTGCGAAGCGGCGGGGCTCGGCGGGGCGACGTCGCCGAGCTACTGCGCTCCCGGGTTCTTGCGGCTGCGGACGGGCCGCCGCTCCCAGCGCGATTTCGCGGCCCCCGTCTCTGAGATCGGTGAAGCGGAGGCCGATCCGCTCGCGTCCACGGACGCACGGGCGCTGCGTCGGGCCTGGATCCGATCCATGACCTGGCCGAAGCTTCCGCCCTCGGGCTTGAACAGCTCCTTCGCGAGTCGCTTGCCCGCCGCGGCCGTGACCGGTCGGAGGATGTTGCCGCCGAGCTCGGAGACCGTGCCGCGCAGGTCGCGCGCATCCCGGTCCGGCTTGTTCTTCTCGAGATAGCCGACGAACTCGCGCTCGAGGAGGCCGCGGATTCGATCGCCGTCGTCGCCTAGCGCGCGCAGCGCCTTGTCTACCTGCTCCGGCAGCATCGACTTGGGCAGGTCGGCCTTTGGCCCCAGAACCGCCCGGCGCACGGCGTTGACGGTCTTCCTGGGGCCGCCGAGGACGAAGAACGCGGTTCCGGCGGCCAGCGCCACCATCTTGCCCGGCGAGCGCCGGACCTTCGCGGGAATGTCGATCGCCGAGCGGCCGGCGGCCTCCAGCCTGACGACCTCGTCCAGCAGCAGCTGGCGGCGGGCTACGACTTCCGCCCGAGCGGCATCTGTTCGCGCACCCACTCGATGGTCTCCTTGGTTGTTGCGATGGTCTGATCGGGCACGAAGCGGTCCTTGAGCTTGGCCGTGTCGATGCCGTGCCGGAACACGAAGACGGCCGCGACGATGGGCCAGAGCAACAGCAGCGCGGCCACGCCCATGGCCACAGCGACGCGTGGCCCCGTGCCCGCTGAGGCGAGAAGCCCGAGAAGGAGCCCGCAGAACGCCCCGACAGAGAAGCCGAGGATCGCCGGCCCGCGCCCGAAACCGGCTCCCAGCACCGCACCCAGCGCACCGATAAGGATCACACCGGCGACGACCGACAGGACGACCGCCGCGGGCATGCCAGAGTAGTGATGGCTGACGTACGGCCAGTCGATGGCGAGAACGCCGGCCACCACGAGGCCGACTCCCAGGGCGACGACAAAGGCCGCGAAAGCTCTAACCCAGCTCAGATCGACGATGGCGAGAATGAGCAGGGCTGCCACTCCGATGAGCAGTTCGGCGCCATCCAGCAGACCCCAGCCGATCGAGCCGAGGATGGCCTCGCCCAGGTAGAGCAGCGTGCCGATGACGATGAGCATCCCTGCCAGGAACAGCAGCAACAGCGCCGCTCCCCCGAGGGCCGCCGCGCGCTTGATCTCGTCGGCGATCTCGGCGAACTCAGCCTTTGCCAGCTTGACGTGAGCGGCAAGCAGGCCGAACAACGCGCTTCGCGTCCGGCCGAACTGCTCGCCCAGGCCGGGCGCTCGATCGGAACCGGAGTTCGCCGGCCCGGAACCGGATTCCCCGGGATTCAAGGAGGACCGGTCAGCCAAGGGACCTCCTTCGGATACGTGTCAGACAGCACGGGGATGATAGCAGCGGAGAGCGCCGACAGACACCGCCGATAGACACCGCCAAGGCCACGTCGGGCGACTGACCGTACACTCCGAACATGGAGACCCCGAAAGAGCCTGCTAGACCGCTCCGGGCGGCCGTCCTGCTTGCCATCGGCAGCGAGCTCACCGCGGGCGAAACGCGGGACACCAACAGCGGTGAGCTGGCCCGTTCACTGGCCGATGTGGGCGTCGACGTGGCGTGGATGTCGGCGCTGCCCGACCGGCTCGGCACCGTCACCGCCACCCTGGGCGACGCGCTGGTACAGGCCGACCTCGTCGTCACCACTGGAGGCCTCGGACCTACGCCGGACGACCTGACGCGCGAGGCGATAGCCGACGTCTGCGGCGAGCGGCCCACGGTGGATCCGGAACTGGAGCGGTGGCTGCGCCATCTGTTCGAGCGGCGCGGCCTGCCCTTCGCCGAGATGAACCTCAAGCAGGCCTGGCTGATCCCGTCGGCCACGGCAATCCCCAACGATCGCGGCACCGCGCCCGGTTGGCTGGTGGAACGGCCCGATGGGCGGGTCCTTGTGGCCCTGCCCGGGCCACCGAGCGAGATGCGGCCGATGTGGCAGGCTTGGGTCCTGCCGCGTCTACGGCAACGCGGCTTGGGACGCGAGCGAGTCACACGGACATACCGACTGGCAGGTATCGGCGAGTCCGCAGTGGCGGCGCGGCTTGGTGAGCGCCTTCTCCGCGCCGAGAACCCGATCGTGGCGACGTATGCGCGTGCCGATGCCGTGGACGTCCGGATCTCGGCGGCCGCTGGAGCGGGCCGATCCGCGGCCGCGCTCTTCGACGAGGCCGCGGCCGCAGTCCTCGCTGCGGTCGGTGAACACGTCTGGGGCTACGACGACGACACTTGGCCGGCGGTGCTCGGGCGCGAGCTGGGGACGCGCGGCTGGACCGTGGCGCTCGTCGAAGTCGGCACGGCTGGATCCTCGGCCAGGCTGCTGAGCGAAGCCTCGTGGCTCACGTCGGCGCGGACGATCGGAGCCGGGGAGCCAGGCTCCGGCGGAGCCCTCACCCACCTCGCCGAGAGGGCGAGGCAGGAGGCGGACGCGTCGATCGGGCTCGCCGTCAGGGCGATCGAGACGGGCGAAGACACACATGTGGAAGTCGCGGCGGTCGGTCCATGGGGCGCATCCGAGTCGAGCCAGACCGCCTTTCTAGGCGGCGCTGAAGGCCGGCGTCGGGCAGCCCTCGCCGCTGCCGCCTTGCTTGACTCGATACTTCGCGAAGGAGCTCCGGGCTAGCGGTTCAGCGCGCCACTCGCATCTGGCGGACAATAGGCACACGGGCCGATCGGCGCCTCTGAGTCGGCAGCTCTGGAGTGGGAGCTAAGGATGGGCACGACGGGAAGAGTCAGTGCGGCCGATTTGTCGAGCCTGCCGCTGTTCGAGGGCCTGACCCCAGGGAACCTCGATACACTGTCCATGAGCTCGCTCCGGCGCAGCCTCGCCGACGGCGAGACGCTCGTTGAGATGGGCGCCCCGATTTCCGAGGTCCACTGGCTCGAGAAGGGCCAGCTCGCCCTGCGCGTTCTCTTTGAAAACCGCTGGGTTCTCGTGTCCACCCTGCACGCCGGCGACCTGCTTGGCTGGTCGGCTTTGCGCGAGCAGCCCACCGCTCTGTCGACTGCCCGGGCAATCGGCCCTGCGGTGCTGATCTCCATGCCTGCGTCGGGCTTGCTGGCAATGCTGGCCGGCGGGTCGGAGCAGTCGGAATTGCTCCTGAAGCGGCTCTTTGCGATCGCCACAGAGAACCTCGACGAGAGCCGCGCGCAACTCCTGCAGCTCGGCCGCGAGGGCGTGATCTCCGCGGGCTAAGCCGGCTCTCACCGCCCTTCGCCGCGCGACGCCGCCGCATCGGCCGGCCGGCTACCGCCGCGCCGTTCTCGAGAGCCTGTCCAGGTTCGGCACGACGATGCTGTCGCGTTCGATGAGCAGGAGCCCATCCGCCTCGAATTCCCCAAGAAGCTTGTTCACGCTCTGGCGCGTCGCCCCAATCATCGCCGCCAGATCGCTCTGAGTCAGCGGCGCGTCCAGCCTGATGGCCCCGCTCGGCAAGCGCTCGCCGTGTTCCTGGGCGAGCCGCGCCAGCCGCGCCGCAAGTCGTCCGGTGAGATCCAGAAAATGGAGCTCGGCCACGTGCGTCGTAAGGCGCCGCAACTCGCCCGCCAGTGAGGTCAGCAACGCATCGCGAATGGCCGGCTGGCTGGCCACGAGAACGCGAAACTGGTCGCGTGGCAAGGTCAGAACCTCGGTTGGCTCCAGCGCGATCGCGCTTGCGGACCGCGGAGCGCCGTCGAGGAGCGCCAGCTCGCCAAAGAAGTCGCCGCGCCGCAGTGTTGCCAGAATGGCCTCGTCTCCTTCCTCGGATGGAACGACGACCTTTACCGCGCCCGACGCGACGACGAAGAGCGCGTCCCCTGGATCGCCCTCGTGGAACAGCACCTCGCCATGCCGGAAGCGTCGGGACCGCAGCCTCCGTGTTATCGCCTGCAGCGACTCACGGTCCATCCCGGCGAATAGAGGGCACCGCCCCAGGGACTCGGCTGCGAATTCGGCCTGCAACACGCCTCACATCGTAGCGGCGTCGTAAGCGGCCCGAAACGAGTACAACCGGCGTATCGTCGCTCGGTCGTCGCCCCTCCCACGCGACCGGATGCCGAGGGCGCCCGAGGTCGACACATAACGATAGGATTGGGCGATGGACCCCAACTGGATCGGACGCGACAGGAAGTCACCTGAAACGCCGGCGGGCCTCTCGAGTAGAGGAAGATCTGGACCGCCGCCGGGCCGCGGATCCCGTCGGCGTGTGGCAGCCCTCGTCACCGCCCTCGCGCTCCTGGTGGCGATTGGCAGCGTCGCCACGGCCGGCGTCATCGGCTCGCGCAACACATCCGCCACTCCCGTTCCAAGCGCATCGGCGGTCGCGGCCACATCATCTCCGACGCCGCCATCGACTGACGTGACGACGGCCTCGCCGGCGCCCCCTTCGGCCGCCCCGCCCACATCCGCGCCAACGCCAACGCCACAGCCCACGACCCCGCCGTTACCGTCCCTGCTCGCGGCGATCGGCGACTCGTACAGCCAGGCGTACAGCGTCTCCCCGACCTACCGCTACGACCACACCCAGTTTTCGTGGGTGATCGGCACTGCCCAGGGCGACGGGGTCTTGAGCCTGCTCGAGCGGTTCCGCGCCCTGGGAGCCTCGCCGGCCGTGATCGACGCCGCCACCTCGGGCAAGAAGATGTCCGACGCGCCGCGCCAGGCCGATGAAGTCGTCGCCGCCGCCAGGAAGCTGGGGTCGGACAAGACCGCCTACGTGACATTCGAGCTCGGCACGAACGACCTGTGCGCCAGCCCCGATGCCATGACGGATCCGGCCGACTTCGAGGGCCAGCTCCAGGCGGCCATCTCAACGCTGAGGGCCGGGCTGCCCGCAGGCAGCAGGATCCTCATGCTGGCCGTCCCCGACTTCCCCCATTTCCACGACATCACCGCGGCCGACCCGGCTGCCAGGACGAACCTGGCCCTGCCACAGAACTCGAACCGCTGCGCGCCGTACCTCGGCACCTCCAGCGCCCCGGCCGTTGCCAGGGCCGACTCCTACCTGGCTCAGTACGACGCCAGCCTCAAGGCAGCCTGTGACGACATCGACAACCACGAGGGAGCCGCCGGGCAGCTGTATTGCACATACGACGCCGCGCTCCTGGCCGACTCCGACTTCACCATAGGCGACCTGAGCACCGTCGACTACTTCCACCCCTCCCTGTCCGGCCAGGCGAAGATGGCCGAGGATGCCTGGCGGGCGGACGTCTGGGGATCTAGGCCACCGCCATAGAGCGCGGCGTCGCCAGGGAAACGGGCCGGTCCCGAGAAGTCCCGGGTCTCGCGGCCGCCGGGCCGCCTACGAAACTGCCGGAACCGCCGCGCTCCTGAGCTCGGCAGCGGCCCTGACGAAAGCCTCCGCCTCGGCAACGGCCCCAACCGCGGCCGCCTCGCGAGCAGCCCTCTCCAGCAACGGCAGAGCCCGCCCGGCATCACCAGCCGCCATTCGATGGCGCGCCAGCTCGGCCGCATCGGTTTGCGGTTCGGATAAGTCCAGGCGATCCGCCACAGCCGCGTGGAGCTGGCGGCGCCTGTCGGTCAGCAGGCGCCCGTAGGCGGCATCGAGGAACAGCTGGTGGCGGAATCGCCACTGGTTGGGCGGCATCCCCGGCTCCTCCGCTCTGGTGACTATGCCAGCCTCGGCGAGCTCTCGGAGATCGCCGTCAATGACGGCCTCGCCGCATAGCGCCAGCAGGAGAGGCTCCGGAAAGCTCATGCCGATCACCGACGCCACCTCGAGTGCGCCCCGTTGGACCAGGGGCAGCGCGTCGATGCGTGCCCCGAGCAGCGCCCGCAGGCTGAGTGGAACGCCGCGCCGGGCGGCGCCTCGTTCGATCCGGACCCGATCGCCAACCTGCTCGAGTCGACCCCCTTCGCGCAGCGTCCTCATGATCTCGCCAACGAAGAGGGCGTTCCCGGCGGTCCTCTGATACAACCAGCGAGCCGATTCAGCGTCGAGCGCAGCGCCCGCAACGGCCGTCCCTAACTCCTCGGTCGCGGCCTGGTCCAGACCTCCCAGGTCGATCACCTTGACGTGTGGGAGTCCAACCCAATCCGGCATCACCGGGGGCCTTGACCCGGTCAGAATCACCAGGGGCAGCTCCTCGGCCATGCGGACCATGATTTCCATAAGTACTCGGCTGGACGGGTCGATCCAATGGAAGTCGTCGAAGACGACGCAGCGCGGCTTGCCGGCGATCATCCGGTTGACCCAAAGATGCGTCGCCAGCCGGATGCCGGTCTGGAAGTCGGCCGGATTGACGGGGTCGGGCGGGCCAGACTCCCAGCCCTCCTCGGGCAGGAGAAGCATCTCCGAGTCCCGCGCCAGAACGGCGATCGCGCCTAGCATCAGCCGCGATGTCTCGGAATCCAGCGTCGGAGCGACGTCGTCGCCGAACAACAGCTGCCGCGCCACGATGCCGGCCTTGACGCCCTGCTCGTCGGCAAGCCAGTCGACCATGTTCCGTACCGTTCGATAGGGCGAGTCCATGCCGTGCGGTGCGTTATCGATCCACATCCAGGCCAATCCGGCGGCCCTGGCGTCGTCCTCCATCTCGCACAGCAACCGCGACTTGCCGATGCCCGGCTCGCCGCGGAGAAACACGACTCCTCCGCGGCCCGTCTCGGCGGCCCGGCGCAGGATCTCGACCATGCGGGCCTTCTCGACGTCCCGCCCGATCAACGGCGCGGCCTTGCGGCAAGGATGGCTGATGACGCGCCTCTCGCCTCGAAGTCGGTGGATCTTGACAGGTCGCCTCTGGCCCCGCAGCAGCCGCTCGCCCATATGATCCACGCCGATCCGCGGCTCCGCGGCGGACACGGTCGCGTCGTCGAGCAGCACATCGTTCGGTTCGGCCATCTGCTGCAAACGAGCGGCCGTGGTCATGGGATAGCCAGTCAGAGCCACGGACCTCGTCCCCGCCACTTCCCGAAGAGCGGCCACGACCTCCCCAGTGGCGATTCCAGTTCGCAGTTCCATGGGTTGCTCGTCGCCGGTCACAAAGCGCGCCAGGGCGGCCTGCATCTCGAGTGCGCACAGGCAGGCCCGGAGAGCGTCGTCATCGTGGGCCGCCGGCACTCCGAAGACGGCCAGCACCGCGTCGCCGATGAACTTCTCCAGCGACCCACCGAAATGGACGACCGCGTCGCCGAGAACGGTCAGCGCACCATCGACGCGCGCTCGGACTTCTTCCGGGTCCAGCTCGTCCACCAGACGGGTGTAGCCCACGAGATCGGCGAACAGGGCGGTCACGACCCGCCGATCGCCAACCTTCAGACCGTCCGCCAGCGTGTCGAGACGGCGGCCGCATTGATGGCAATAGCGAGCGCCGGGAATCGTCGAAGTAGAGCAGTCGGGACAGGGCATCGGGACCTCTTCGGGACGTCCGAATGGTACGCCCCCCTCAAGGCTCGCGAAGCCGCGGTTACGAGACGGTCAGGACCGGCTGCACGCGTGCGGCCTGGACGCTGACCTTGCCCGCGATGGCCCGCGCGATGTGCTCGAGAGCGGCGGCGGCCGGGCCAGGCTGGCTCTGCGCGACTGCGGGCACGCCGACGTCAGCGCCCTGACGAACCGTTATGTCGAGCGGAACGCCGCCCAGGAAGTCAACACCGTTCTCGGCGGCAAAGCGCTCGCCGCCGCCGCGGCCGAAGAGGTCGGTCACCTCGCCGCAGTGGGCGCAGACGAAACCCGACATGTTCTCCACGACGCCCAGGACGGGCACGCTGACGCGCTTGAACATCGCCAGCGCCTTGGCCACGTCGGCCAGAGCCACCTGCTGTGGCGTCGTGACGAGCACAGCGCCGGTCAGCGGAACCGATTGGGCGAGCGTCAGCTGCGCATCCGAGGTGCCGGGCGGCAGATCCACGACGAGATAGTCGAGGTCGCCCCACTCCACGTCGCGGAGGAACTGCTGGATCGCGCCGCCCACCAGAGGCCCGCGCCATACGACAGGCTGGCCCTCCGGCAGGAAGAACTGGATCGAGATGACCTTGACGCCGTTGGCCATGATCGGCGTGATCTTGCCGGAAGGGCTGGCGACCGGCTGGCCCTCGGCGCCGATCATCATGGGGATGTTCGGGCCGGTTATGTCCGCGTCGAGGAGTCCGACTGAGGCGCCGGCCCTGGCCAGCGCCACGGCCAGGTTGACGCTGATCGTCGTCTTGCCCACCCCACCCTTGCCTGAAGCGACGGCCACGATGTTCTTGACGCCGGGCAGCATCTGCGGGCCGGTGGGCGTCGACCGCCGCACCGTCGCGCCCCATTCGACCTCGATCCGGTCGGCCCCGATCGACCGCAGGGCAGCCTCTACCCGCGCCTGGATCTCGTCCTTGAGCGGGCAGGCCGGAGTCGTCAGTTCGATCGTGAAGGAGACTTTGGTGCCCTCGATCGCGAGATTCTTGACCATGTTCCGCGAGATCAGGTCGCCCCCGAGCTCAGGTTCCTGAACCGTGGATAGAGCCTTGAGAACGGCGGCTTCGGTGAGTGTGGGCATCTGGGGCGGGTTCCTCGAATGGTATGGGCGCGCTTTCGGCCGACGGGCTTCGTCAGATATCCTACGGCTTTGGTCGGAAATTCGTGGCGGGTCGATTCGAGCCGACTACTGGACGCAGAACTCGTTGCCTTCCGGATCGTTCATGCGGACCCAGAACTCGCCGTCCTCCTCCAGCGCCCCGCGATGGTCGCTGGCCCCAATGGCCTTCAACCGGGCCGCCTCGGCCACGATTCGTGTCTTCCGATCCGCGAGCGGCATCTTCGACCCGCCGCAGACGTTCAGGTCGAGATGCATCCGGTTCTTGGCGACCTTGCCCTCGGGACGCGCTGGAAGTAGATCCGCGGCCCCGACCCGTCCGGGTCCTCGGCGGCGGCCCAATCATTCCAGCGTGCCTGCGGAATACCCTGGGCTCGCGCCCAATCGGTCCAGCTCGAAAAGCCCTGGGGCGGGCTCTGCATCCGGTAGTGCAGCGCCTCGGCCCAGAATGTTGCCAGGCCCCAGGGATCGGCGCAATCGAAGACGATCTGGATGCCCGTAGCCATCGACTCCTCCTTGCACTGGCTGAGTCCGACCCCCCGCTCCTGCGGACGAAGTCAGGATGTCCCGCTGCTGACCATCCGGTCGGCGCTCGCCCGAGCCGCCGCTTCGAAGTGGTTGTCCCAGTAGGGCCGCCGGCCCCGCAGGAGCGCAATCCCAGACGAGCCGAAGTAGAGCGGCAGATAGAGCGGGCCGAACCGCTCCCACTGTCGGATGTGCTCGCATTCGTGGACCAGCATGTCCGCCGGGACGCTTTCACGCGCGAAGACATACCGGCCGAGCGTCTGGGCCCTGACCGGGATCAGTTGGGCCCTGAACCAGCGCTCGACGCGCGGGTCCTCCACCAGGACGGCCGCGACGTCGCCGGCGTCGTGCTCGCGCGTGGGCGCCGGGATGCCGCAGCCGAACATGACCATCAGGCCGAGCAAGTCGCCGGGCAGCGAGCGCCACCAATCGCGGAATCGAAACGGGCGCGCGAGCCAGGCGCGGAGGGTGCGCTCGAAGACCAGCCAAGAGTCCAGGATGACCGCTGCCCAGTGAAAGACCACCGGCTACCCTCCGCGGCGGTCCGCCACGACCCGCCCGCCCTGCATCACGAAGACGATCCGGGCCGGGTCGCGCCACAACCCCGGCTCGGCAAGCGGGTCGCCGCTCACGGCGATCAGGTCAGCGCGCATGCCGGGCTCGAGCGTGCCCACCTCGCCGGCCAAGCCGAGCAATCTGGCCGCCTCGTTCGTGGCTGCCTGAATGGCTCGGAACGGGCCGAGCCCGAACTCCGACAGGTAGGACAGCTCGGCCGGCGGATACATGCCGTTGAAGCTGTCCGTACCCATGACGACGCGGACCCCCCGTTCCACAGCGTGGCGGAAGTTGTTCTGCTGTCGCTCGAATAGGTAACGCATCTTCGCGACGGCCCACGGCGGAACCTCACCGCGGGCCACCCGACCCTCGTCCATCAGGGCGAAGTTGATGTTGAAGGTGGGTACGAGCGGGACGTCGCGCTCGAGCATCAGGTCGATGCCCTCGTCGTCGATGAGGTCGCCATGCTCGATGCTGGTGATGCCGGCTCGGAGCGCGTTCTTGATGCCGGACGTTCCCTCGGCATGCGCCAGAGTGCCCCGGATGCCGGCCGCCCTGGCTTCCTCGACGATGGCCCGAATCTCGTCGACCGTGAACTGGCTGGCGTCCGGGGTGTCGGCCGCCGAGAGCACGCCGCCCGTGGCCATCACCTTGATCCAGTCGGCGCCCGCCCGAATCTGGAGACGCGCCGCTCGCCGGACCGCATCCACTCCATCGGCGATACCCGGCGGCAGGTCGCTGACCTGCGTCTCCAGAACTACGCCGGAGGGCGTCCAATCGTCGCCGTGCCCGCCGGTCTGGGAGAGCGGCGTGCAGCTCACCTGCGTACGCGGCCCCGGAAAAGCGCCCGAGGCGAAGGCGCGCTTGATGCCGGCCGGGGTATGGCCGGCGTCCCGGACCGTGGTCACGCCGGCTTCCAGGAAGGCACGGCCGGAGTCGAGAGCACGTACCACGAGGTCCGTCGCGGAACGCTGGATCTGGTCGGCGACCGGCTCGAGCCTCATGCTCAGGTGCACATGGCAGTCGATGATGCCAGGCAGGATCGTCAGCCCGGTGGCGTCGATGCGGTAGGCGTCCTCAGGGACGGACGCGGCGGCGGAAGGTCCGGCGGCGGCGATTCGACCTGTGGCGTCCGTGACGAGCACGCCGCGGACCACTGCATCGGGCGACCGACCGTCGAGGAGCCGCCCCCCGACAAGCACTGCGGGACGCACGGGCGCGGGCATAAGACCTCCGAAGTCGGGTTCGGGGCGATCGGCGTCGATCCTGCTCAGCCCACGGCGGTGCCGTGCGCTCGGCCCCGTCCTCTAGCCGACCTGAGGCCTGGGGTCGGGTTCGCGGCGACCATGCGGGGCGACGGTGAGGGCCTGCGGCTGCAGGCCGAACCGGATTGCGTAGCGCGCCCAGTCTGGATCGCCGGCCACCCAGGTTCCGGTGGTCTCGCCGGCGGCATCAGTTTGGAGTATCGAGCCATCGCCGCGCAGAATGAGTTTGCCGCCCTCTGCGAGCGAAAGCTCACGGCGCTTGAAACGGCGGCCTGCGGCACTCGGCCGCGAGCGTGATTCTCCGGGCGCCACCTACGAGCCCTTGACGGGTGGCTTGGCCGCGGGCTTCGGCTTCTTGACCTTCGGCGGTCGCTTTGGTGTCTTGTCGCCCATTGGAAGCCTCCGAATCGGTGGGGCACGCTCGATCAGCCGCACGTGCTGGATCGAGTCTAGCCGGGTCGCTAGATATCGAACAGTCGCACGGGCTCAGTTTGCCGCACTGAGTCAGAACGCCTGCCGCGCCTGGCTCTCCTCGCAGAGTTGCTTCAACCAGGCGAACTCTTCGTTGGACCGGTCCACGATCCTTCTCTTGACGGCCCGACCGACGAAGGGGCTCACCAGGTTGACCGGGAACTTCCAGCGCACGTCGGAGGTGGCCGTCAGCCGAACGCAGCCGCCGACTTCGTCGATCCGATACTCCACGTCCCGCTCGTTCACCAGGTTCGCGAGGCGGAACGAGATCCGTCGGTTCGGCTCGAATGCGGTGATCGAACCGAGCATCTCGATCCCGCCCTCGTCTTCCTCGACCCACCCACGGAAAGTGGTTCCCACCACGCCCGCCCTCCGGTCGATGATCTCGCCGCCCGCGACGCTGGTCATCCAGATCAATGCCATGTCAGGATCGGCGATCCATGAGAACACCGTCTCCGGATCGCTCCAGATATCGACCGTGAAGGACAGGCGCATCTGCGCTCCTATGGCCCGGGCCTCTGTAAGGCGACTCCGCGCCCTATGAAGCCGCGTCGAGGCGCGATGGCACGAGCACCGCGCGCGTCGTCGATTGCCGGCCCGCGGATGGGTCCAGACCGCCAGTCCAATCCAACTCCAGTTTTCGGACCGACTGTGTTTCGTCTGCCACCGCCTCGGCCGGAACAGCCCACTCGAGCCTGCCGTTGAGGCCGAGCATCGGCGTGTACGCGAGCGCTTCGCCTGTAGGCCGAGCAGACCACCGGACGAAGACGTCGAAGGCCGGCGCGGTACCCGTGTTGGTGACGACGAAGTGGACTCCTTCCGGGGTAGTGCGAGCCTCGGCGACCAGGCGCGGCTTGACGCGGTCCAGAGCGTGTCCGACGGCCGCGCGGACGGCCGTGTAGATGATCAGCCAGAATCCCACCAGCTCAATTAGCAGGAGGATCAGCACACCACCACTGTCCGACACCGCTCGGCCCCTTTCGTTTGTCGGCGCCACCGCCTAAGGCGGTGAAACGCCCCCTAACCGCCTCAATAGGTCGTTGTGGATCAGGCCGTTCGTGGCAACGGCGGACGGCCCGTCGATGCGCCGCTCTCCAGACGCCGTCGTGAATCGTCCACCGGCCTCCTCGACGATGACAAGCGGCGCAGCCCAATCCCACGGATGCGCGCCGGTCTCGATCATGGCCTCCGCCGCGCCCTCGGCCACGAGCATATAGCCCCAGAAATCCCCGAAGCCTCGCGTCCGCCACGCGGCGTCCATGGTGACGTCGAACGCCGGCATCAAGCCCGAACGGACGTCGTCGCGGCTGCTGCCGTAGAGAAGCTGCGACTCCTCGATCGTGGCCACCTTGCTCACTGATATCCGCTCGGAGCCTCGCCACGCGGCCCCACCCCGCCACGCGGCCCAGCGCTCCCGCAGCGCCGGCGCGCTGACAACACCCAGCTGCAACTCGCCTTCGACGGCAACGGCCAGAAGTGTGGCGAACACGGGTATCCCGCGAACGAAGTTGTTGGTGGCATCGATCGGATCCACGTACCAGCAGATGCTCGCGCCGGCAGACTCGGTGCCCTCTTCCTCGCCGACGATGCCGCAGCCGGGAAACTCGGTCTTGAGGCGACTTCGAATCATCCGCTCGATCGCCCGGTCGACCTCGGTCACCAGCGTTCGATCGGGCTTGGTCGACACTTTCAAGTCCCGGCGGAAGCCGGCCAGAGCCATCCTGTCGGCCGCATCGCAGATCGAAAGGGCCGTGTCGCGCCAGCGGGTCAGTTCGGCCGTGAAAACGGCGGATTCGGTCATGCGCTGATCGTAGCGGCCGAAGTACCGATCCGACGGATCGCCGCGACACCGAACCGACGGCGCCACCGCCCACCGACCGCACTCGAACACGAAAGGCGCCCCTCGCGGAACGCCCTTCGTGAACTGAACCGAATGAACGCTACTTCGCGGCCTTGAGGGCCTCCGGGATGGGCTTGTGGAACTCGACCGGCTTGACGTACTTCTCGACGAGAGCGCGGCTGCCGGGGGTGCCGAGCTGCTTGAAGAGGAAGTCGACCTTGGCCGCCTGCGAGGCCAGGATCACGTCCTTGGTCGGCAGGTCCCACAGCTGGCGCTTGAATGGGCCGATCGCCTTCTTGCGGCCCGTGTATACGAACTGCGTGTCCGTCTGGTCGGGCTTGCGCTCGTCCTGGCAGTTGGCGAAGACCCATTCCTCAATCGCCTTGTGCATCTCGGCCGGGAATGCCGGGTGCTCGAATAGGGCGTTCTGGAAGCCGGTGGCGAGGTGGATCTCGGCGCAGCCGGTGGCGGGGAACTTGTGGAACAGCTCGTCGGGCAGCGTGCTGGCGCCGTGCTGGACCGCGCCCGACAGGCCGTATTCGCGGGCGACCGTGGACAGCTCGGTGAGGACGTTGAAGTCGAGGGCGACCGTAGCCACGCCGCCGCCCGGGAGCGGAGTGCCGCCGTGGCTGGTGCCGGTCTGCACGGATACCTTCGACAGGCCGATCGCACCCTCGGCTCGCAAGTCGAGCTCGCGGCGGTAGCCGTCGAGGTAGGCCTTCAGCTCGTCCGTGGTGGAGTTCTTCTTGCCGACCTCGCCGATCTCACCACCCACGCTGACGGTGGCGCCATCGGTCTCGAGCGAGCGGATGAGCGCGGTCAGCTCCGCGGCGCGCCTGTAGTTCTCGTGCTGCTGCGAATCAAGCGTGGGGTGCGAGAGGTCCACCAGCGTGGAGCTGTCGATGTCGATGTTCCGGTAGCCGGCAGCGATGGCATCGCGGCAGCCCTTGCGGATCTCGTCGGTCATCTTCTCGGCGTCGGCCGTGTACTTCTTGGCGTTGAACTGGTAGTGATCGCCCTGAATGAAGACCGGACCCTTCCAGCCGGCCGCGATGGCGCCCGCGAGAACGCTGGTCGCGTATTCGAAGACGCGCTGGAACGTGTAGGTTTGCTCGGAACGCGCCAACTCGAAGATGACGGCCGCCGAGTCGTTCTTCTTCGCCGTCTCGAGGATGACGCGAGCCATGTCGAACGTCTGGGCTCGAAGGTTGATGGCCGGGACGGTCATGCCTTCGTACTCGCCGCGCGAACGAGCCTTGTACAACTCTTGAATGCTGGCGGAGCGGGCCCCCACTGCCTGGCTGGCTTCCCAGACGATCCAGCGGGCGGCTTCGACGGTGGCCTCGTCCTCGCTGAACGTGGCCGTCCAGGCAAGGTCGTAGATACCGCGCGTCCGAAGGCCGTCCTCGTCCAACACGACGAGGCGTTCGCCCTCGACCCGTGCGATGCCATCGAGGGCGGCGAGGAGTTCCTTGATGGAGCCGGCAACCTTGGGCATGTGTATATCTCCTGAGAATGCCCGGCGGAGGCGCGGGCCGATGGGCGCGCCGGGCGGCCGGGAACTTGGTCACGAATCGCCCGTGAATGGTACACGGCCCGAACTACGGGCCACCCTGCCGCTTGTAACTTCCGACCCCGCCGCGCGGACGGCCGCCGCGGGGTCGGTCGGACCGCAATCCGGGCTCCGCCTCGTGGACTCCATCGCCGCGCGGACGCGACACAAGAGTTCCTCCGGCGAGTATGGCGTCTCGATCGGATCGAGGGTCGCCCGTCGAGTGTGTCGCCCGGGCGCCGTCAAGACTCCTGTGTAAATGCGGCAAGCGGGCGTCGAGCAAGTAGGTCGTTGAGACG